>Ga0209906_100050_pt1 | contig 221425 bp, 197 predicted proteins | sample FECB24metaG_FD_188303 | JGI IMG/M metagenome (GOLD analysis project Ga0209906, IMG submission 188303) | Cyanobacterial communities from the Joint Genome Institute, California, USA from Joint Genome Institute, California, USA - FECB-24 metaG... ...
TTTCAAGGTTCAGTCGCCCTCTTGACGTCGCTCTTTCGGCTCCGTCTCTTGGGCACTTATTCAATATAGCGAACCTACACTATTGTGTCAACTGTTTTTCCAACTATTTTTGGGAAACGTTTTGCGGCCTCTAAAACTGCTCACAGCGCTAGGTTTAGGCAACAATGGTTTATACACTGTGCTGAAGAAGGAAGATAGAGCGTGAATTTTCAGTCGGTAATAGCAATATTGCATCAGTTTTGGAGCGATCGCGGTTGCCTTATTGCCCAGCCCTATGACATTGAAAAAGGGGCTGGTACTAAGAACCCTCATACTTTTTTAAGAGCATTGGGGCCGGAACCCTGGGCTGTAGCTTATGTTGAACCTTGTCGTCGCCCTACAGATGGTCGCTACGGTGAAAACCCCAATCGCTTTCAACATTATTACCAGTATCAAGTATTGATTAAGCCTTCACCAGATAATATCCAGGAGATTTATCTAGATTCGTTGAGGGCTTTAGGCATTCGTCCTGAAGACCATGATATTCGCTTTGTAGAAGATAACTGGGAAGATGCAACTGTTGGAGCTTGGGGTACTGGCTGGGAAGTATGGTTGGACGGGATGGAAATTACTCAATTTACTTACTTCCAACAGTGTGGGGGTATTGATTGCCGTCCTGTGTCGATTGAGATGACCTATGGATTGGAGCGATTGACGATGTATCTCCAGCAAGTGGAAGCAATCACTAAGATTCATTGGACAGACAATATTACTTATGGTGATGTTCACCTCCAAGGAGAGATTGAACAGTGTACGTATAACTTTGAAGCGTCTAATCCTGAGTTGTTGCTGACGCTGTTTAATTTGTATGAGCAGGAAGCTACGCAATTAACGGAGCGCGGACTGGTGTTACCCAGCTTGGACTATGTAATTAAGTGTTCGCACATGTTCAATTTGCTGGATGCTAGAGGTGTGATTTCAGTCACGGAGCGAACTCGTTATATTGCCAGGATTAGGCATTTGGCACGGAAAGTTGCTCATTTATATGTTGAGCAAAGAGAGAAGTTGGGTTTTCCGTTGCTCAAAAATGCCGTAGGTTGAACGGTAAAGGCTAGCGTTGAATATCAATAAGACTTGATTAGATTCCTTTAACCCCCTTTTTTAGGGGGTTAAACGTAAGTTATCTGGCAAGTTTATTGATGGTGTGTGAGAGATGGTGAATTTGAGTGAAGTTTTGGAACCGATCGCAGCTTGGTTTCGTTCTATGGGAATTCCCGAACCGATTGTAAATTGGGGACATCCATTGATGATGGCGATCGTTGTTTTTGTGATGGGCAGCTATGTGGGACTGGCAGGTTGGCGAGGAAGACTGATTAAAGATAAAGATGCTGCAATTAAAAGTCGAAGTGACCATCGTCAACTAGCACCTTGGCTATTTTTATTCATGGCAACTGGTTATATAGGTGGAGTTTTGTCTTTGGTGATGCAGCATCAGCCAATTCTGGAAAGTCCTCACTTTTGGACTGGTTCGCTGGTACTAATACTGTTAATAATGAACGGTGCAATTTCTCTAAGTGGATTTGTGGGGAATAAAATGGCGTTACGCGCAGTTCATGCTTATGTAGGCAGTATCGCACTTTGTATTCTATTTCTGCACACTGTACTTGGGTTGAAATTGGGCGTATCCCTCTGATCTAGCTGTTTGTTGCCCAATCCGATAAACGCCGTCAGATATTCATCCTAAATTAAGCTACAGCCACAGAAACAAAGCCCGTAAAGCCGGGCTTTGTTTGTATAAACTTGATGAACTATACTTCACCACAAGGATGAAAATTTTTTTTCGTGTTTCTCTAGCTATTTTTAAGTCAGCCGCGAATTCTGTTCGCTAGGTGCTTTTACAAGAACTTTTATGATCCAAACGAGTGGTGTAATTATTTGTCTCGGCTACATTTTAGGATTACTGTTTACAGCAGTTCCCTGGGGTGGTGTGTGGATTTTGGTTTTAGGCTTAGTGGGAGCGGTTCTGTTTAGAAAACGCTACGCTGCTCCACGACAAGTTGCTCACAAACTTGAGAATGCTGGAAGCAAAACTAAGGTAGTGCCTAATGTCTGGCAAACTGCTCCTCATCCCAGAATATGGATAGCCGCTGGGTTGGTGGGGCTTTTGGCGACTTTGTATTTTCAATTACGAGTGCCACAACCAGGAGTAAAAGACATCAGTCAGTTCGTACCGCCTGGAAACAGTAGTAATCAAGAACAACTTGTGATTGTTCGTGGCGAAGTCGCTAGTACTCCTCGTTTGACTCGCAGTCAGCGAGGACAATTTTGGTTAGAAGCGACTCAGTTAGATGAGGTCAAAAATGAAAAAGGTCCAGCAGGTGTGCCGAAAGGGGTGACAGGTAAGTTGTATGTAACTGTACCTTTACTTCAGGTTACTGGGTTATATCCTAGTCAACAAATCGCAGTGACTGGGGTTTTGTACAAACCCAAAGCAGCGTCAAATCCTGGTGCTTTTGACTTTCAGAAGTTTCTCAAGCAAGAAGGAACATTTGCTGGTCTGATTGGACGACAGGTAAATATTCTAGATGTAGATGCAAAACGTAAATGGGGATGGTGGCAAGTTAGAGAGCGAATTGTGCGATCGCAAGTTCGTTGGTTAGGTGTCCCAGAAGGCCCGCTTGTGAGTGCAATGGTTTTGGGAAGCAAAGCTGTTGATTTACCTTACGATATCCGCGACTTGTTTGTGCAGGCTGGATTAGCTCATGCTTTGGCAGCTTCCGGGTTTCAAACTTCCTTGATTTTGGGTGTGATATTACAGCTAACAAAGCGTTTAAAAAAAAGAACCCAATTTACTCTTGGTTTATTAGGTTTAATTATTTTCTTGAGTTTAACAGGTTTCCAGGCTGCGGTACTAAGAGCTGTAATTATGGGTTTTGCAGCATTAGTTGGTCTGTTATTAAAGAGGAAGGTAAAACAGTTGGGGTCACTACTACTAGCGGCAACCCTATTATTGCTGTTTAATCCTCTATGGATTTGGGATTTAGGCTTTCAACTAAGTTTTTTAGCAACGCTGGGGTTAATCGTCACAGTACCGCCGATAATTGAGCGCTTGGATTGGTTACCATCTGCGATCGCATCCTTGATTGCTGTTCCCCTTGCTGCTACTCTTTGGACTTTACCTGTGCAACTGTTTGTCTTTGGAGTTGTGCCATCTTACAGTCTGCTACTGAATATTATTAGCACTCCATTAATTTCTATCATTAGTATAGGTGGAATCATTAGTGCGATCGCAGCATTGATTTGGACTGAGGCAGGAAGCTTTTTAGCTGGCGTATTGCATTACCCTACTGATTGGCTAATAAAGTTAGTAGAATTTTTTAGCAAGCTACCTGGAAACTCTGTTGCTGTGGGCAGTATATCCACTTGGCAGATATTAGCGATTTATGCACTAATTGTATTGGTTTGGCTGGTGGGTTGGTGGCAGCAGCGATGGTGGTTTGCTAGTTTAATTGCGGTTGGTTTGGTACTTATCCCAGTTTGGCATTCTGCAAGCACGTTATTTAGGATAACTATACTAGCAGCAGACACAGAACCAATTTTGGTCATTCAAGACCGAGGAAAAGTAACTCTAATTAATAGTGGAGATGAGGGTACAGGACGCTTCACGATCCTGCCGTTTTTGCAACAGCAGGGTGTTAATCAAATCAATTGGGCGATTGCTAATAATTCTCAAAATAATGACGGTAATGCTTGGCTGGAACTACTACAACGTTTACCGATTAAGAATTTTTATGCGTATTCTTCTAAAGCAGAAAATTCTATTGGGGTTCAAGCCATTCAACAGGAATTACAAAAACATCAGGGTATTTACCAACCTCTGGTACTTGGTCAAGCTGTGAATACGGGTTCGGTAGTGACGCAATTAATTAGTGATCAATTGCCTATCCTACAATTACAAATTCAAGATCAGAATTGGTTAATAGTAGGTAATATCAAGTCTAAAGAGGTACAAAAGCTAGTCAAAAGTGGAAGTTTACCTCGCCCACAAGTGCTGTGGTGTAACTCTCAGTCTTTAAAAGATTTAGTTTTAACATTGCAGCCAAAAGTAGCGATCGCTTCTTCTGCCAGTCTTGATGAAAAAACTTTGTCTGAACTTGGTCAAAGCCAAACACAATTGTTCTTTACAGGACGAGATGGGGCAATTCAATGGACACCTAACGGTCAATTCGAGGCATTTATCCAATCAACAGAAAGTAAATCTTCTGTTTTATAACAACTCAAAAATAAGTCAAAGGCAAGAAATTAGAAATCTTGCTTTTTACTCAAAACATAAGCTACGCTTTGGAGAAAGCTCCAGAAGCATCTCGAAAAAACATGTTAAATAGAGATTCGTTGTTTTGCTCAGAATCATAACTATTCAATCAAGCTTAATATCACAGTTATTTTTGCCTGTAATGGGTTCTAAGGCGACTATAGGGCGATCGCTTTATTGCTCAGGATGCTATGATGGCAAAAAGGATGCGATCGCATTTCCTTAAACCCACGAGATTTGAATACTAAATAGAATACTCAAATCCGTGAATGAATACCTGGAGAGGTGGCAGAGCGGTTGAATGCGACGCACTCGAAATGCGTTTTGGGGCAACTCAACGGGGGTTCGAATCCCCCCCTCTCCGTTTAAGAATATTGCAGTAATTCATATAAAAATTGGATTTTTGTAATTACTTAATATATTTTATACAATACCAAATATACACCTAGAACAGCAATTTTTGGGGTAAACTAATGCCATCGTGTGAGGAGTGAAGATGGCAAATAGTAAGCTAGTCCAATTACTTTCATTAAGTTTTATTAGTTGCTGTTTTTTTCTAGGTATTGGTATCGGAGTCTTCATCCGCTTTGGACAATTGCAACCATCAGACGCTGCTACCACATCCACTGAGCCGGAGCCATTTCCGTTTGCTTTCCCGGAACCTACACCACCGCCAGGAAAAGAGCAATCCTTTTTAGACACCATTACCATCAAAGCAGTTGGGGATATTATTCCTGGTACTAATTTTCCTAACTACAGACTGCTACGCTTAGGCAATCAGCTGTTGCCAAAGTCTGTGAGAGCATCCTTGCAAGGATCTGATATTTTGTTCGGTAACTTTGAAAGTAGCTTAACTAACTATCCCTACACTACTAAAGATATCAGTCGAGGACAAGTTTTTGCCTTTCGCTCCCCACCTGCATATGCCCAACTATTTGCTAAGGCTGGGTTTAATGTATTCAATATGGCTAATAATCATGCAATGGACTTCGGTGAAGTGGGGTTCAAAGATACAATGAACAATCTTGAGGCTGTAGGCATATCAACATTAGGTCATAAAAATCAAATTCTATATCTAGAAGCTAATAATATTCCAATTGCAATGATCGGGTTTTCTCCTTATGACATGTATAATTCTATTCACAATCTAACAGCAGCCCAAGCACTTATAACACGAGCAAAAAACAAAGCCAATATTGTAGTTGTTTCAATGCACGCCGGAGCCGAAGGAACAGAGGCGTTACTTATTAAGAATCAGACAGAGTTTTTTTATGGCGAAAACCGAGGTAATTCGATTAAGTTTGCCCGGACAATGATTGATGCAGGAGCGGACTTAGTACTGGGACATGGCCCTCACGTTCCGAGAGCGATGGAAATTTATAAGGGAAAGCTCATAGCTTATTCTTTAGGAAACTTTTTGGGATACCGAACTTTATCTACAAATGCCCAGACGGGTGACTCAATGATTTTAGAAGTCAAACTTAGCCCGGCAGGAGATTTGGTATCGAGTAAAATTATCCCCCTTCGTATGGATAGACAAGGAATTCCTCACATCGATCAGCGTTTTCAAACTGTAAAACTTCTGCGTTATTTAAATAATCAAGCTTTTCCTAATAATCCATTAAAGATTAATAAGAAGGGAGAAATTCTTGTGCTTAATAGCAAATAAAGAATTCAGCTAAAAGATGAAACAAGGAAGAAAAAGTCGCCATACTCACAGAAATTAAAAGCAGTAGTTGATTCGATTAATCGTTATCATCTAGGAGCTTTTCTGGAAACTTCTCATCCTTATCAGGCTGAGTGTCAGGCAAATTTTGCTTCTCCTCTAGTGTTGGTACTATCACTCCAGAAGGATCTGACTGCTTTGATTCCCTAGATGGTGGTGCTGTTGGTATAGCCACAGGATTTTGCTGCCTAACAGGTTGAGGCAAAGCAGAATCTTTATTCAAAGAGGGTAAGTTATTGTCTGGTGATGGTACAGGTGAAGCCTTACGAGACGATCGCACTGCTCGTAACTTCTCCACTAATGAAGGCGAGGAGGGAAAGCTAGGCGAAGGTGTGGGTTGCGATTTTCCTGTAGAACTATTGCTATTAGTGGAAGATTCTTCTTGGGAAACACGACGATTGCGTTGACGCCGCTTGGAAGTAGAGACGGGTGCAGATTCGGTTTGGGATCTGGTATTAGTCTGTTTACTTGAAGATTCGTTATCAATGTTAGGTACTTTTGTAGCAGGCTCTTGAAGTGGTTGCTCAAAAATCGGCTTTGGGGTTGACTGAGGCTGAGATTTGGGTAACATGCTAGTGATGCCAAAACCTGCTGTAGCCGCAACAAAGGCTACACCTACACCAATAAATACTTTAGACGATCGCAGTTTCTTAGCCAATACAGTTCCCTTCTGTGCTGATGATCCATAAATATGACTTTGGGCAGTTTTCCCAGGCAAATTTTTTGGCTGCTGTTGGATAGATAAATCGATAGTGGGCATAGCTTGCCGTGTTGCATTCCCCTGATCTCTAGGTAGCAGTTGCAGCCACTCAGCAACTGTCGCTGGACGAAAGCGAGACTCAACGGCCATGCCACGCATCACTGCTTCATTGACAGCAGCGCTCAAGTGTGGTTGCAATTCGCGGGGGGAAGGCATTTTCTCGCGATCGCGTAGCAGTGCTGGCATAGGAACTTGCGCTGTCAACAGTGCATACAAGGTTGCAGCCAAACCATAAACATCCGTTGCAGGTGTACGCGGTGCTTGCGAGAGGTACTGCTCAATTGGGGAATAGCCCTCAGTGACTAAACCCGTGTGAGTTTGCCTCACACCACCATTAAACTCCCTGGCAATGCCAAAATCAATAAGTACTACTTCCTGAGTTCCTTTGCGGAGGATGATATTATCCGGTTTGATATCCCGGTGCAGCAAACCATTTTTGTGTACTATCTGCAACGCTGCCCCAATTTGACGGATGTAATGAATTGCTGTGACTTCGGGCAAAGGTATCCCTGGTAATACAAATGCGTCTCCCAAGGTTTCACCAGGAATGTATTCCATCACCATGTAAGGCAGCCCAGCTTCGATAAAAAAATCGCTGACCCGGACAATATTAGGGTGGATACAAGTAGCTAATCGTCTGGCCTCATCTTGGAATTGGCGCTCGAACTTGGCAAAATCAGGATTTTGTCGCAGCCGTTCATTGATGGTTTTCATCACCACCTCATGGCCTAAATATTGATGAGTAGCCTTAAACGTAATGCCAAAGCCACCGCGCCCTATTTCCTGAATTAGGGTATATTTCCCACCCTGTAAAATTGTGCCTGCTAACATAGAAAGTTTTGAGTCCTGAGTGAGCAGATAAGTACTAAGTCTTAAGTCTTAGGGGATTTCCAAATAATAAAGCCTTCCTATATTTTTTGTCAGGCAAGAATTTCGCCTACCATTAACTAAGCTTGTTTGCCTATGCTACGGAATGATTTAGTTATTGAATCACCCTCAATGCAGAAAACTTCCTCATTATTACAACAGTTTTGTCTTTTTCATAGAATAGCGCGGGAGTGCGAAAATCTTGAAGTGGAAAACAAGCTAAATTGTCTCTTGCATCCATAATTATTGGAGAGTAAGCACGACTTCAGGCTAAAGCCGTAGTCGTATTTAGTGTTGGACGTTTTTCTAAAAATCTACTTTCACTGTACAATCTCAATTTTAGACTTGAATGCTTGCTCACCCTTGGGGGCTAGCGTGTACACACAAGTCTTTTAGAGTTGCTGCGTAAGGTAGGATAAGTTAATTTTTGCAGGTCGATGTATTGACATAACAAGGCGACGTGTTGGCATAACAGACCGATGTACTGGCATAACAGACTGACGTATTGGCATAACAAGCCGACGTATTGGCATAACAAGCCGACGTATTGGCATAACAAACTGACGTATTGGCATAACAAGCCGACGTATTGGCATAACAAACTGACGTATTGGCATAACAAACTGACGTATTGGCATAACAGGTCAAGGTGTGGCAACTTTAGAAAACTTGTGTGTATAGCGCAATACAGTTCAGTTAAGCATTTTTTCCCTCCCCCTGCTTCCCCTACCTCCCCTGCTTGCCTCAACAGACAATTTTCCTTAACTGAACTGTATTGGTGTATACCGTAGACCTTGGGGGGAGAGCAGATTTAAAAGCGATCGCCAACGATCGCTCACGGAATCAGCTAATTGGTATGCAAGTTAAATATTTCAACAGAATTCAAAAGTTGACTATTTGTAATATTCTCAGCAGCATTATCTTGATAACCACAATAGTCTTTGCGAGGTTCTATGAGTGATTTATCCCAGTTATCCCCAACTTCTCACCTGCAAGCTGCAAGTTCTCGTTTGCAGTTACTCGTCTTAAGCAATGGTCATGGAGAAGATGTAATTGCAGTCCGGATTTTGCAGGAACTCCAGCGACAATCAAACCCACCAGATATCTTTGCTTTGCCTTTGGTGGGTGAAGGACGCGCTTACCAACAGTTGAATATTCCACTCATTGGTTCAGTCCGCACTATGCCTTCTGGTGGATTTGTTTATATGGATGGACGCCAACTAATGCGAGATGTACGCGGTGGTTTGCTGCAACTTACTCTCACCCAGATTAAAGCTGTCCGCCGCTGGGTGAGTTCCCAAAAAAAATTAGGTAACAAGAGAGCTATTTTAGCTGTGGGGGATATTGTACCGCTGTTATTCGCAACTTTTAGTGGCGCTAAGTATGCTTTTGTCGGTACAGCGAGATCAGAATATTACGTGCGCGATGAAGTTGGATTACTAGCACGAAAATCAAAGGCTGCGCGTTGGGAAAACTTTTCCGGTTCAGTTTACCATCCTTGGGAACGTTGGTTGATGAGTCGCCGCCGTTGCAAGGCGGTGTTTCCTAGAGATGCGCTGACAACAGAAATATTAAAACAATGGGCAATTCCAGCTTTTAATTTTGGTAATCCGATGATGGATAGTTTAGAACCGACATTTTCATCCCAACGATTTTATAGTATTGATGCCCAACAACAAGAGAAAGTTCGACCTTTCGTGATAACTCTTCTCCCAGGTTCTCGTCCACCAGAGGCATACAGCAACTGGGAAAAAATCATGATAGCGGTGTCTGCATTGATAACAAGTTTTCGAGAGCAAGATTCAGTTTTCTATGCTTCTGGCACAGTAGTATTTTTAGGTGCGATCGCACCTAGTTTGGACTGCAATATTTTATCCCAAACTATAAAATCCCAAGGCTGGCAATCTGACTTGGAATCTCCGATCAAACTTCCGGATTCTAATATCTTGATATTTAAGCAAAGAGATGCATATTTATTACTGACACAGCAAGCTTATAATGACTGCTTGCATTTAGGAGATTTAGCGATCGCAATGGCAGGTACGGCTACAGAACAATTCATTGGTTTAGGAAAACCTGCGATCGCAATTCCTGGCGATGGCCCCCAGTATAACCCTGGTTTTGCTGAAGCTCAAAGTCGTCTTTTAGGATCATCTTTAATTTTAGTCGAGCAACCAGAAAAAGTTGCAAAGGTCGTTCAGTCCTTATTCAAAGCTCCCGACAGCTTACAGATTATTGCCGAAAATGGAATTCGACGCATGGGGAAACCGGGAGCAGCAGGACGCATTGCTGATTGTTTACAGCAACTATTGGATTAAGCTTATCCCTCGACTAAGTTATGTTCGTGATTCGCGTTACATCTCTCTCATTGACAAGAAAAACGTTATTCAGCGATCGCCTACCATACCCCTATGGGGAAGCAAGCTAGTCGCGGCGTTGACGATAAAAACCACAATGCAGTGGCTCCCCAACACATTGCCTCCTCACTCCTTTATTCGCGACTAATACAAGCTAAATCCATATCAATTCATTAAGCCACTAACCCAGAACGCAGGGCCCGAACAGCTGCTTGGGTACGGTCATCAGCACAAAGTTTATTTAGAATGTTGCGAACATGGGTCTTGACTGTACCAACTGTAATGTAGAGTTTCTCGGCAATCTGCCCATTACTACACCCAGCTACAATCAACTCCAGGATTTCCAGTTCCCGTTGAGTCAGAGGGTAGGTTTCCAAAACTTGCTCGTATTCGGTTGCTAGAGCTTCAATTTTGACAGTCTTGGGCTTATCAAATGATTGACTTTCTCCTGGAAAACCTTGCCGCATTTTCTGCAACACAACATTGGCAATTGCCGGATCAATCCAAGAGTTCCCGCCGTGAGTCGCTTGTATAGCCTCCGTTAATTTACTAATACTTGTTTCTTTCATGTAATAAGAATCTGCTCCTGCTGCGAAAGCAGCAAGTACTGCATCCTCTGTATGATCCATTGTGAGGATGAGAATCTTAGTTGTAGATTGCCCAGTTTCTGCCTGGTAGCGCTTAAACTTACGGGTGAGTTCAATGCCATCCATGTCAGGCAAGCCGATATCCACAACTGCTACATCTGGCTTAGTCGTTTCTAGAAGTTTTAGTCCCTGAGTGGCATTTGCTGCTTCACCAATCACCTTTAATCCGCTGTGAGACTGTAATGCAGCTCGTAGTCCCATTCTTGTTAAATCATGATCTTCAATTAAAAGAATGCTAATCTCACTCATTTCGCTACACTCACCCTTGCGCTGTTTGCATCTATCAAAGTATGACCTTTTGTAGGCGCTATTTCTTACTTTTCCCAAACCAAAGATAGATGATGCTTCAACAAGCTTGCATCCACCGATAGAAATATTAAATATGCTATTTTTTTGTATTTAGATAGAGGCATAAATCTAGCTGAAGGTATATGGATACTTATACAAAAACCATTAAAGATTGAGACGAATGCCAAATTCCTACCTTTTACTTAAAATTTAGCCTTCGTTTGCCCTGTTTCATCACCCATTTCCTATTGTCTTAATATAAAGCTTTCAAAAAAGCTTATAAAAATGGACAAAATAGTACAATTTCGACTTCCTTCACGAAAAAGTAAAGGATGCTTTCAATATCGTTTTAGCCAGACCGTTGAACTCATCGGACTTATTCAACCTAGTGGCATTCTAATTGAAGGAAATCAGACTGGCTTAGACTTTGTTGAACTCATTGGCAGCGAACTGATTGCTTATCTCTTCTGGGAAATTCTATCGGGGATAAGTTCAAAAGGGATTCAGGCGCAAGTAAGGGAGGCAATTGGCTGTGAAGCACTTGAAGAGTTTATCCATTATGAAGTAGATGTCTTGAAGGCTGGTGATACAGTAGGAACCATCGATTTCCCGATTAGATCTACTGACAATCAAAGTGGGCAAATAAGAGTTTTGATCCCCGAAGGTTGTAACATTACTAATAATAGAATTATCGTAACTGATATCACTTTACTACGGCTAGCAATTGCTAATAGTGCTACCAGCTATCTGACTGGCGTCTCTTTGAGAGATAAAATTGCTAGACACATAACTAAGTGTTATCGTAGCACGTTAACAAGGAACAAAGCAGACTTAGAAGCATACGTCAAAGTTGCCCTTTTTATTAAAGGGCAAGAACAGCAAGAGGTTCATTACTGGAATGAATGCTTATTCTGTAGGGTTTTTAAGGTTTTAGGCATTGCCCTTGAGTATTACCAGAAGGTATTTGTAATCTTCCGAACGCTGCAAGCCTGCGATCGCCAAGAATACCCTAGCTTGAATCTAGCGATCATCAAGGAAATTGTTGAGACACAAGGAGGTAGGATTACTTCAGATTCACAAATAGGCACAGGAAGCACTTTCTCATTTACTTGGACTAAGCAATGTGATCAGTAAAACTAACTGCTCAAGCTTATGGTACACGATGTTTATGTGCAACTCTCACTAATGACTGAGGACGGTCGCCTGCTTGCTCATTTACAATTGTCTTGAGTTAAATAAAGTATTTCATCTTACTTTAATATTAGCTCTGTCTGCCCATAACAGATAAATCATTTTCAATTTGTTAATTACTAACTATTTTAGAGTCATTGGTTATTAGCCATGATGTGATCACGATCTCAAATCTGGATTTAGACCGAGTATAAGCTTACAACTTAGTAATTGGATATATCCTCAAGCCTTTGACATTCCTTACTAAATTTGTTGAGATGATGGCAGCACTCAACAATATAGAAACTTTTGCAAAATACAAATGCCTTAGTTAAGAGAATGCCGAAATTTTGGATGTCCGAAAATCCTAAATTCTTTAATTGGATAATCTAAAAAGAGAAATGTTATACATCAACCTATGTTTGGCGGCAAAAATAAAAACCGATGGAACAGACGCTGAAAATTTTGGTTGTAGACGATGATGAAGCAGATCGCATGGCAGTGCGTCGTGCCCTGACTAAAGCAGGTGTTCAGATGGAGCTGTCTGAGGTAAGCGATGGCAATGATGCGATCTCTGCCTTAAAAAATGCTGCCTATGACTGCGTTTTCCTCGACTATCGCTTACCAGACCAAGACGGATTAACCCTGATCCAACAGCTACGATCTTCGGAAATTAAGGTTCCTTTAGTAGTCCTGACTGGTCAAGGAGATGAAGAAATTGCTGTCCAATTAATGAAAGCTGGTGCTACAGACTATCTATCGAAGTCTAGAGTGTCTTCAGAAACGTTGGCACAAACTTTGCGGAATGCTATTCGAGTTTATCGTGCTGAAATGCAGGCAGCTTTAGCAAGCCAGCATCTTAGGGAAAGTCATGAACAACTCATTCGTAAAAACCAAGAACTGGAGAGACAAAGACAACAAATTCAACTGCAAAACTTCAAGCTATTAGAGGCATCACGGTTAAAATCGCAGTTTTTGGCAACCATATCTCACGAATTGAGAACTCCAATGAATGCAATCATTGGTTTTTCACAAATATTATTACGTCCCAAATTCGGTCAACTGACGCACCAGCAAGCGGATATGGTGGAGCGGGTTCTAAATAATGGTAAGCATTTGCTAATGCTGCTGAATGAAGTTCTCGACTTTTCTAAACTGGAGGCAGGACGATTAGAGTTAAAGCCGGAAATATTTGATGTATCAAAGGTCATCAATACTACCGTATCTGAAATGCGTTCCCTAGCTGATGCAAAAAAGCTATCTTTGCTAGTGCAAATTGATTTATTAAACCCTTTACTATTTAATGACCCAGTTCGTGTCAAACAACTTTTGATTAACCTGCTCTCTAACGCAATTAAATTTACTGATTCTGGCAGTATTTGGGTTGAAGTTAAGGAATTGCCCGCAAATCGAGTGGCAATTTCCGTTCGAGATACAGGTATTGGTATAGCTCCAAAAGATTTCACACATATTTTTGAAGCCTTTCGGCAAGTCGATCAAAGTATTACCCGCAAATATCCTGGCACAGGTTTGGGTTTGGCGATTATAGATTCGCTAGTGCGAATGATGAGTGGCAAAATCTTTCTCGAAAGTCAATTGGGAATTGGTTCAATGTTTAGAATTGAATTGCCACGTCAAGTAACATTACCGACAGCAGCAGCTGATGCTCCGGCTTTACACTTGGATGACAAGGAAATTTTTTGCTCTGCTCAAAATCCTCATCAGTCGCCTTCTCAATTCAGTAAAGCATCGGTAGGACATCCTAACCTAAAATTATAAATACTTCAAATAAATTGATAAAAGTTGATAAGTCATGTCTGTTGTGGAAAATTCTAAAATAGACCGTATCCTCGCCGTTGACGATACTCGAGATAATCTCATTTTGGTTCAAACAATTTTAGAGAGTGAGGGGTATGAAATTGACTTAGTTACAGATGGGATAAAAGCTTTACAGCAGGTTGAAAAATCTCCACCCGATCTAATTCTGCTAGATGTGATGATGCCGGGAATGGATGGTTATGAAGTAACACGTCGCATTCGTAAGAACCCTGCTTTGTCCTATATTCCAATTCTGCTGATCACTGCCTTTCACGAATCGAGTGTAGTCGAAGGTTTGGATGCTGGTGCTGACGATTTTATTCGCAAACCCTTTGATACTGATGAACTGTTAGCAAGAGTGCGATCGCTCTTACGCCTCAAGCACAGTCTTGACGAACAACAAAAGATGGCACGCCAACGAGAAGACTTTGTTTCCCGTCTGACTCATGATTTGCGGACTCCTTTAGTAGCAGCCGATCGCATGTTGAATTTGTTTGAGTTGGAAACCTTCTGCAAGATTTCCCCAGAAATGAAACAGGCGATCGCAGTCATGATCCGCAGTAACCAAAACTTAATGCAAATGGTAAACACCCTGCTAGAAGTCTATCGCTTCGAGGCAGGTAAAAAAACATTAAATTACCAAAGTTGCAACCTGCAAGAAATAGCTCAAGAAGTTGTTAGCGAACTAACTCCTCTAACTAGCGAGAAAGGCTTGACTCTGAAAATAGACACTAATAAGTTAAATCCACTAAGTCAAAACGCTGGTCTAGTTATGGGCGATGCGCTAGAACTGCGACGGGTGATAAACAATTTGATCGGAAATGCCATTAAATTTACAGATACAGGAGGCATAACAATCCGTATTTCTGAAACACCAAGTAAGCCAGGTGAACAAGATTGGGTAATAATTGAGGTAGAAGATACGGGATACGGGATTGCGCCCGAAGATCAGGCGGCAATTTTCGAGCGATTTCGCCAAGGCAGAAATAAGCGCTCAGGCAGTGGTTTGGGGCTGCATCTATCGCACCGAATTGTGGAAGCGCATGATGGAACAATCAAGGTTGTATCTGAGCCAGGTAAAGGCAGTATATTTACTGTACAATTGCCTAAGCAGGCTTGAGTGCCGATCATTTACAAGTAATATTTATACTGGTTCTGCTATTCCTGACAGAGTTCAAGAGCCGAATGAAAATCGAATTTTCCGTAAAGCATACGGCGAATCATTGCCTCTAAGTCTTCGATCATATAGGGTTTGCTAATGTAGTCGTTGAACCCGGCTTTGAGAATACGCTCTCGATCCTCCCTATTAGCTAAAGCTGTAACCGCAATTACTGGAATTTTACAAGTTAAGGGTTCTTCCTTCAAATAACGCACAACATCGATACCACTGTGACCTGGTAACAAAATATCCAACAGGATCAAGTCTGGCTGGTACTCTTTAGCCACCAGTACAGTAGCGAAACTGTCTGATTGACAAATGAATCTACAGCCAAGTGACTCAAGGGCATAACTAATCAGCAGTAGACTATCGTCATGATCTTCCACTGCCAAAATCAAAGGCTGCTGAGAGCTTTGCTTCTTTTGATCACTCATGAATGAATGTGCCAGATACATCTCTTCTCCAGAAGATTATATTGGGATTCATCGTTTCTCTTTTATAGAACAGACGAAGTATCCCGCGAACGATGGGATAGCGCTCACTCAAGATTGGTTCGTGTTTTGCTTTCACCCAGTTGATAATCTTTGCCCACGCAAGCAATAAAGCGTTGAGGGAAGAAAACCTCAAACTGATAGGTTTAGCAGATACTTTTTGATTATACGCAAAATTACAGAATATTTTCTCAATAACTTTATAAGAACTTTATAGGTAAAAATATAATCATTGCAATAGTGGAAATTCGTAGCACTTAAAGATACAGAGTAATGAGTACTAAAAACTAGATAGTGTTAGATTAGGTACTTTTATTTACGTATTTAATATGTTTTTAACAGAATCTTAATTAACTGTATAAACGCAATTAAACATGTATTTACGCTCAATAAAACTAATAAATTAATCTTGTATATTGATATTTTATATTACATATAAGTAGGAAGTTGCAATTATTTGTAAGACGCATTTCGACTACTTCGACTTCGCTCATTTCGACTTGGCTCAATGCTCGAACCCTGAGAAGACGAGGGTTGAGCGGAGTCGAAACCCGGCAATCTAGGTGAGCTTTAATTTAGCCTTCCTACTTAACTCTTTATACCAATTCTGTATGAAGATGCGCTCAATTATCTTAGGACTTGGCACAAGAAATCAAAACGTAGAGGCGGAGCGGCTTCCCGCAGGGTACCGCCAAGTACGCCAAGTACGCCAAGAAATGAAAGATGAAGAGAGTTTGGCGCAGCTTCACAAAGAAACGGTATTACTTAGCTTGAATTCATATTTACAAAATTAAGTATAACTTTATTTATTTGTGGACTTTATCCTTTTAAAAAAGATGATCTATGAGCATTTTTAAAGTTGGAGTAGTCAAAATAAATATTGTTAATCCTCGTTCTAATTTTGATTACTATATTTGCTGTGTGTCTTAACAGGCATTCTCTCAATTACAATGATTCTGTTGCTTTTTGCAACGAATTTGTTTAACCTCAGTTTGAGAAAATTTTGCAAGTTTTAGAATATTTATAATTTTATTCGCGCTTTAATCTATTAATTTTTAGAAAATTGTAGCCCGAAGCTGTTGCTGTTGTAGAGTTTCTGGGAACTATAGGGTTGTCAAACCTGAAATTTGTCAGGAAATCCCGAACAGGTTCAAATTTTATGCCTGCATCTCAGAGAATCCATGAACTTAGAAAGTGAATGATAGTACATCTATTGGACAAATCCACGCTAACGTTCAAGTGAGTTGGGTAAATAGTCATTGTTTACCCTCAACCACAGTTGATGTCCACTGTAGAAAAACCTAGACTAGTTTACTACAGACAATAGACCGCGACTTAGGCGCGATCGCAGGGCGGATGGTTAATCAGCAATAGGACATCAAATTAATCCAGATTGACGCTAACCAAAGGCATATTGCCTTTATTACTGACTAAAAATGAGAGCAGAAGACTGTTTGATAGTTGATGATAGGTAGGAAAATGACTCGGTAATTATTAATCTGCTAGAGCCAATTGGTTTGGAAATTTTAATAAAGTAATAAGAATGTCTAATGTACAAGAAGATAATTTAATTTTAGTGGTTGATGATACAACTACCAATATAGAAATCGTCTCGGAAGTATTGACTGATGCTGGTTTTGAAGTTGCCGTAGCAGTTGATGGAAAAATGGCGCTTCAGCAGGTTGAATATAGACTACCTGATTTAATTTTGTTAGATGTCGTTATGCCGGGAATAGATGGATTTGAAACCTGTAGAAAGTTGAAGCAAAATCCAGTGGCTTGTGATATTCCTATAATTTTCATGACTGCTAATTCTGATACGAATAGTAAGGTAGAGGGTTTAAGTATAGGAGCAGTTGATTACATCACAAAACCCTTTCATGAAAAGGAACTATTAGCTAGGATAAAAACTCATCTTCAATTACGGACTTTAACAAAAACTTTAGAAAAACGAGTAGCAGAAAGAACAGCGGCACTTTCCAGAGCATTAAAAGACCTACAAGAGTCTCAACTTCAGCTTGTACAGAAAGAAAAAATGTCTGCCCTTGGTCAATTAGTAGCAGGAGTTGCTCATGAAATTAATAATCCAGTCGGTTTCATTCATGGTAATCTCGGCCACGCTTCAGTATATTTCCAAGACATGATTAACCTAATTGACCTTTATCAGCAGCATTACCCTAATCCTGTTCTAGAAATTCAAGAGGAAATCACAGCGATAGATCTGAAGTATGTGCGTTCCGATCTACCTAACTTAATTGCCTCTATGAAAGAGGGTGTTCAGCGTATTCGCAATATTAGCATCAGTCTACGAACATTTTCGAGGGCAGATAGCGATCGCAAAGTTTCCTGCAATATTCATGATGGCATCGACAGTACAATTATGATTCTCAAACATCGCTTAAAAGCATCTGAGGATCGTCCTGATATTCAAGTAATTAAAAACTACGATAATTTACCAGGAGTAGAATGCTTCAGTGGACAACTAAACCAAGTATTTATGAATTTGTTAGCTAACGCTATAGATGCTTTAGAAGAGTCTAATTTAGGACGCGACTATATTGAAATTGAGACCAAACCCAATCAAATTTTAATTCAGACCATTCTTACTAAAGACAAAAATCATGTCTTGATTAAGATTAAAGATAATGGAATGGGAATGTCATCTGATGTCCAACAAAAAATATTTGACCATTTATTCACCACCAAGCCTGTAGGTCAAGGCACAGGGTTAGGATTATCAATTGCCCGGCAAATTGTTGTCGAGAAACACGGGGGAACTCTGGAGGTCAATTCAGTACCAGGACAAGGTTCAGAGTTTGTAATTACTATTCCAATTCATTAAGGTAAGGTAGCAGGCATCAAATTCTACACATAATTTAATTTTAGTTAGATATGAAACAGTTATTTGGAAGCAATTTTAGGGAACTCTAAAACTGTAGTTCAAAAATTGCATTCCTAAAACCGATTTATGAATAAGGCGCTTAAACACTCAATAGATACTCTCAATGTACCTTTAGAGCGTGATGTGTTTTTACGTACATTAATTCGAGAATTGTCAGGTACTTTGCAGGACGTAGTTGGGTTAGAAGAAGCCTCTGGATTTATTAGCGTAGTTGGTGAAAGGATGGGCAGACAGTTAAACCAAGATTACAAGTCTGCCTTGGTAGTCTCCAGTTTTTCGCGTCAGCAAGTTGCAGATGTCTTAGTTGATTTAAAAAAACGAATTCAAGGCGATTTTTATCTCATTGAGCAAAATGATCAGAAGATCGTGTTTGGTAACCGCGCCTGCCCGTTTGCCGAGAAAGTGCTTGGCCGCCCGGCTATGTGCATGATGACTTCAAACGTCTTTGGGACAGTAGCGGCTGACAATCTGGGGTATGCCAAAGTAGAACTGCAAGAAACCATAGCAAAAGGCGATTCTGGATGTAGAGTTGTGATTTACTTAAAACCCACAGCCGAGTCTGAGGATGCAGAAGGTAGGGAATATTTTAAAGGGACAGAAGCGGTGTAAATTCTTTAGCACTAAGCAAACTATAAGCTGTGAGCTTAGTGCATCTTTTGTAAAGTATATAGCGGTTCTCGTTTGTATTAAACAAAGTTTCTCTGCATCCCATAAGAATAAAAGTGTATTGCACTTAATTAGGAACAGCTATAGTCAAACTCTGAAATCAAAAGCTACATGACTCCTGAACAATTTCTTGAATTTGCCAGAATTTTACCAGAACCTTTACTCTTGCTGAGCAGTGAGGGTCAGCTGCTGACGACTAATCAACCAGTAGCAGATATGCTGGGGTTACGCCGTCAGGAATTACAGGGAAGAATGCTCTTTGATTTCGTAACTGAGTCTCCCCAAGAGATTGTAAAGTACCTGCAAGCTTGTTCAAGTAGCAGAGCAATGGTTTTAGGCTGCTTGACTTTACGTAAGAATGATGGGCAAACGTTAATATGTCGTAGTCAAGGAGCAGTTATTCAACCTTGGTCTTCTGAGTCTTCAGCTCTAATTCTCCTCCGCTTAGAAAATAGAGTTATAGCCAACGGTAATTTTGTCTTACTTAACAATAAAATAGATGAATTAGCAAAAGAAATTCAAAGACGTAAACAAGCAGAGGAAGCACTCTGGAAAGTGAATGAAGAGCTAGAAATCCGTGTTGAGGAACGTACAACTGCTTTGCAAGAAACACTAAATGAATTGCAACTTACTCAAACTCAACTCATTCAAGCTGAGAAAATGTCTAGTTTAGGTCAATTAGTTGCTGGTGTAGCCCACGAAATTAATAACCCCGTAAGCTTTATTTCTGGTAACCTTCAACATGCACGAAAATACACTGAAGATCTAATTAATTTGATAGAGCTTTATCAACAGATATATCCAAATACCACTTTAGAAATCCAAGAGCAAATAGAAGTAATAGAATTGGATTTTTTAATCCAAGATATAACTAAACTGTTCCAGTCAATGCGAGTAGGAACAGAGCGCATTCAAAAAGTTGTTAAATCGCTGCGAAACTTCTCTAGGCTTGATGAAGCGGAACTCAAGCCAGTCAATATCCACGAAGGAATTGATAGTACTTTAATGATTCTAGAACACCGCTTGCAAGCTACACATGAATCTTCTGAAATAACAGTTATTAAAAAATATGGGCAGCTGCCTGATGTAACTTGCTATCCTTGTCAACTAAATCAGGTATTTATAAATATTATTGCTAATGCGATCGATGCACTAGAAGAATCAGCGTTTAGCTCAAAAATAAGCAATAATAAAAAACTAATAACAGATAACCCCCAAATTCAAATTCATACTAAGGTATTTGACAAAAAATGGGTATCCATTACTATTGCTGATAATGGACCGGGAATTAATGAACAAGTTATCTCAAAGTTATTTGACCCATTTTTCACCACTAAACCTGTAGGCAAAGGCACTGGACTAGGATTATCTGTTAGTTATCAAATTATAGTGGAAAAACATGGCGGACAGATTAGCTGTTTCTCTACTGCCGGAAAAGGTACAGAATTTGTAATTAAGATTCCTGTTAGGTGAGTCTACTAAAAGCAAATTATTACTTTACTAAAAAAGCAACCGATCTGGTGCTGATTTCTTTTTTAAAAAATGGATAATTTTATAATTGCTATTCTCCCAAAAACTCAAAATGGCTAATAGCTATTCGTTAATAGTCGAATAGCTATTAGCCATCAACAAGAGTACAACCTACAACTCTTCTAGTTGCTTAATAGAGATTGCACTTACCTGAGTTCTATTAGCAATTGACGCTTTTAAAATTGAGGTATGGGAGATGGAATTGTTAGCCAATGTAAACAGCGGATTTGACAAAATCCCTGCTATGGAAGTAGCAATTAATGTTACCACTAGCCCGACCTGTAAAGGTCTAAACCCAGGTAAATTCCAACGCACTTCCGGATAATTCTTCACCACATCGGACATTTCTTGGGGTTCTTTGACCACCATCATCCTGACCACACGAATGTAGTAGTAGATTGAGACGACAGTGGTAACTAACCCTAGCAAGACTAACCCATATTCTCCAGCCTGCCAACCAGCCCAGAACAAGTAAATCTTGCCGAAGAATCCAGCTAGTGGCGGAATCCCACCTAAAGAAAGCAGAGAGATACTCAAGCCCAGAGTCAGGAGAGGGTCTTTTTGATACAAACCGGAGTATTCAGCAATCTGGTCGGTTCCTGTCCGCAGGGAGAACAAAATTATGCAGGAAAAGCCGCATAGGTTCATGAACAGGTAGATCAGCAGGTAAAATATCATACTGGCATATCCCGCCTGAGTGCCAGAAACCAAGCCAATCATCACAAACCCAGCTTGAGCAATGGATGAATAAGCTAGCATCCGTTTCATGCTGGTTTGGGCTAGGGCGACTACGTTACCTAACACCATACTTAGAACGGCGAGGGCGGTGAAGACAAACTTCCACTCGTCTGCAACGAGGGGGAAAGCTGTTGTCAGCAAGCGAATGGCTAGGGCAAACCCAGCTGCTTTAGAACCAACAGATAAAAAGGCAATTACTGGGGTGGGGGCACCTTCATAAACGTCTGGTGTCCACTGGTGGAAGGGTGCAGCGGAGATTTTGAAGCCAATACCCGCAATCACAAAAACGAGGGCAATTACCAAACCCAGAGATTGACCAACGTTAGCTGCGGCAATGCCATTAGCGATCGCACTCAGTTCAGTTTGTCCACCAGATAAGCCGTACAGCAGTGATACACCGTACAAAAATACTGCTGTACTGGAAGCTCCAATTAACAGGTATTTCAGCGACGCTTCATTGGAGCGGGGGTCACGCTTAGTATACCCTGTCAGTAAGTAAGAGGAGATACTCAGGGTTTCTAGGGAGATGAAAATCATCACCAACTCACTAGCCCCGGATAAAAACATCCCTCCGAGAGTAGCGCTCATCAAAATAGCGATGAATTCGGCTATTGCAGTGCCACTCTGCTCAACGTAGCGAATTGACATCAATATAGTGACAACGGCAGACAAAGCAATGATACCGCGAAAGACGATACTGAGGTCGTCACCAATAAAGCCACCGCTAAAAGAGATGGGATTGGCAGCATCCCATTGAAAATACAGGGCGACAATCGAAGCAAGTAAACCTGCGATCGCTAGATATCCAATCCAACGTGAGGATGTACGCCCCAAAATCAAATCAACAATCAAAACCCCTAAGAGGGTGATAATTACAATCCCCTCAGGCAAAATCGTTCCAGCATTTAACTGGGATGCAAGATTAGCAAAATCCATGAGATATATAGGTTTTGGCGATCAGACATTAAGGCTAACTTTGTTCATTCTATCTATTGTTCTTGACCAAAGTTGCATTCACTTTTCTATTTGTGTGTAGAACTGTGCTTAAGTAAAAGCGGCTGATGGCAGAGTAGTGGCGCATATCATCAGACATTGATATTATCTTTACTATCTTTACCATCAGATTAAATTATGTTGAAGTTTAAAATTGGCAATCTACATTCCAAGTAAACAACATCTTTCTTTAGTTAATCAGATTTTTTACCCAACAGTAATTTTCACACGAATAAGTAGTTAAGTTATCTACTGAACTGCTTATATACAAATATCCAAATCAGTTATTTACTGAACTGGTGATTTTAGAATAATTTAGGCTGGGCGATCGCACAAGCAGCATTTGCTTGATTAATACCATCGTGAGTATCCACTACAACCAGAGCAAGTACTTTTCTCCTCTACTGGTCTGGCTTTATTAACTATTCATGACACTCCCATTCCTTTAGCGTCGTCAAAGCCTCAATGGCAACATCAACTGCTGCTGATTCTATTTCTTTGAAACTAAAGCTTATTTTGCGCTACTCTCCCGATAAACTGGAATCAAAGCCTATTGCTCAAGTGTCAACTTCTCAATCAGCTACATCGTGATCGCCTTCAAACTCATATTTTCTTTGATATTCTTACCAACCAGCTACATTGGAAATTACGTTAGCGAAGCTCCTCTGTTAGGAAGCCCGCCTGATACTCTTCATGGGCAAGCAGTGCAGTCTATGAGAACACACGCAAATAAAGTGTGCTATCTTTTTCATATAATTCTGCTTATTCATCAGTGATGTGATGTCTATGCTCTGTAAATTGCCTTTTCTCTAAAGTTAAGTGAAGTATCTTTTATTTTTGATTTACTGCACTGGTAGTAAGATGACATCACCTTGGCAAATTACTTGCATAGTTTTGCTTTCCTGAGAATTAAGTACAAATCCCGCTTCGCTTTTGCTCTCAAGTTTGATTTAATTTTGGCACAACCTCCGTGAGAGTAGGAAAGTAAAGAAGTGGAGGAGGTATAGTGAAAAATTACTCTTTCTCCTCATCTGCCTCTCTCCTTAATCATCAAAAGATATCGTCGTATTACACTTCAGGGGTATTTTGAGAACTATAGTCGCCAATTATGCGCTAGATAAGTTAAAGATTAAAATAGCTGGAAATTCACACCCAGCGTTACCTACCCTGTTCCCTGGAAAGGACTATGCCCGAAGTTTAGGGGATTTTCACTCTAACGGGCAGTTTGTGTGAGGATTAAATTACAGCCCTAAGCGTGACGTTTTATCTTGACAATTTGCCGAAGTTACCTCAATTTGACTGTTTAGCTTAGCAGCTATTCTTTTTTTTGAAATTTCCATGTCAACTCTCGTCATCGTCGAATCTCCAACCAAAGCTCGTACCATTCGCAACTACCTGCCAAAAGACTATCGGGTGGAAGCTTCTATGGGTCATGTGCGTGACCTCCCCCAGTCGGCTAGTGAAATTCCCGCCAATGTCAAAGGGGAAACATGGGCGCAGCTTGGGGTGAATGTGGACGCCGACTTTGAACCGGTATATGTTGTCCCGAAAGACAAAAAGAAAATTGTCACCCAGCTTAAAGAAGCCCTCAAAGATGTAGATGAACTAATTCTGGCAACAGACGAAGACCGGGAAGGTGAAAGCATTAGTTGGCATTTATACCAATTGCTCAAGCCGAAAGTTCCGACAAAGCGGATGGTGTTTCATGAAATTACCCAAGACGCCATCAAAAAAGCTTTGAAAAACTGCCGTAACATTGATGAGCAGTTAGTTCGTGCCCAAGAAACACGGCGGATTTTGGATCGATTGGTGGGCTATACCCTGTCTCCACTGTTATGGAAAAAAATTGCCTGGGGATTATCTGCTGGGCGGGTGCAATCTGTAGCTGTACGACTTCTGGTCACCAAAGAACGCCAACGCCGTGCTTTCCATGAAGGTACATACTGGGATTTGAAAGCTAGTTTGGTGCAGGAAAAAGCTCCTTTTAGCTCTCAGTTGGTAACACTCGGAGGAACCAAAATAGCTAATGGCAGCGATTTCGACGCCGCAACCGGACAAATCACCGCAGGTCGAAATGTCCTGTTGCTCAACGAAGCTCAAGCGGTAGCCCTCAAGGAACGCCTGACTGGGAAAACCTGGAATGTCACGGAAATTGAGGAACGCCCAGTAACGCGCAAACCTGCACCACCGTTTACTACCTCGACGCTGCAACAAGAATCTAACCGAAAACTGCGTCTGTCAGCCCGGGATACGATGCGGATTGCTCAGAATTTGTACGAGCAGGGGTATATTACCTATATGCGGACAGATTCGGTGCATTTGTCAGATCAAGCGATCGCTGCTGCTCGTAGCTGTGTAGAAAAGCTTTATGGTCAGCAATACCTCAGTCCCCAACCTAGGCAATACACCACCAAATCCAAAGGCGCACAAGAGGCACACGAAGCAATTCGTCCGGCGGGTAGTACCTTCCGCACCCCCCAAGAAACTGGTTTGGGTGGTCGAGAACTTGCTGTCTACGATTTGATTTGGAAGCGTACCGTCGCTTGCCAAATGGCTGATTCTCGCCAAACTCAAATTTCTGTGCAGTTGCAAGTTGAAGACGCCGGATTCCGTTCCTCTGGCAAACGTATTGACTTTCCAGGATACTTACGCGCCTATGTCGAAGGTTCAGATGACCCAGAAGCGGCACTGGAAGACCAAGAAGTCATCTTACCTAAACTCAAGGTAGGAGATCACCCAAATTGTACAGAACTAGAAGCAGTTGGGCACGAAACTCAACCGCCAGCTAGGTACACCGAAGCTACCCTGGTGAAAACCTTGGAAAGCGAAGGTATTGGTCGTCCTAGTACCTATGCCAGCATCATTGGCACTATCATCGACAAGGGTTATACCCAACTGGTGAGTAACGCGCTTATTCCCACCTTCACTGCCTTCGCCGTCACCGACCTGCTGGAAAAACATTTCCCGGATATCGTCGATCCCAGCTTTACCTCCAAGATGGAGCAAACCCTGGACGACATTGCCGAAGGTGAAGTTGCTTGGCTTCCATACTTGCGGGAATTTTATTTGGGAGACAAAGGTTTGGAAACTCTGGTTAGAGAGCAGGAAAGCCAAATTGATGCCACTAAAGCCAGGACTGTAGAATTAGAAAATTTAGATGCCAAAGTCCGTATTGGTAAATATGGTCCGTACATCGAAGTCGGAAATGGTGACACTGTGATCACCGCTTCCATTCCCAAAGACTTAACACCAGCGGATCTCGACCCTAAACAAGTAGAAGTACTACTGCGGCAAAAAATTGCTGGGCCTGATCAACTCGGTCGCCATCCAGAAACTGGCGAACCAATTTATGTGAAAATTGGTGCTTATGGTCCCTACGTCCAGTTAGGTGACAAGTCTGACGAAAACCCCAAACCTAAACAAGCTTCCTTACCCAAGGGCGTCACCCCAGAAAACGTAACTCTGGACATGGCTATTGGTCTTTTAGCATTACCGCGAACATTGGGTGTGCATCCGGATACTGGCGGCAAAATCCAAGCAAGTTTGGGACGCTTTGGACCTTATGTCGTTCATGACCAGGGTAAGGAGGGGAAAGATTACCGCTCCCTGAAAGCTGCTGACAATGTATTGACAATTTCTTTAGAGCGTGCATTAGAATTATTGTCCGAACCAAAGAAAGGACGCAACTCTACTAACAGCAAGTCTAAGGCAGCTTTACGCGAATTGGGTACACACCCAGAAGATGGTGAACCAATCAACATTTATGATGGACCCTATGGCCCTTACATCAAGCATGGCAAAACTAATGTGAGTATCCCAGAAGGTCAATCAGTGGAAGATATAACGTTGTCTGCGGCGCTGACATTACTGGCAGCTAAAGCATCAGTAACGAAATCGAGTCGCAAAACGAGTAAATCAACAAGTTCTCGAACTAAGTCAACTGCGAAAGCATCAACTACTGTTGCAAAAAAAACTGCTGCGAAAAAAAATGATGCCGAAGGCTAGTTAGGGTCAAAAAGAGCCACTGCGTTGGGCGCGTCTCCCAACTTGAGGAGCCACTGCGTTGTGCGGGTTTCCCAACTTAAAGCAAGTGGCGTCGAACTCGCGTTCAAAGGTCAAGAGTCAAGAGTTAGACTCTTGACTTTTAACTTATGACTATCAATCTAAAATACTCATCCCTAGTGGGTGCAGTCCGGCAGGTTGCTAATGTGATACTCTAAGAAATAAGGTAGAAGACAACACCAAATTTTAGAAGTGGCTAATGTCCCAAACACGGGAGAGTATATCAGCCCGGTTGGAAGCCAGAGGTGCGAAAACACGCCAGTTGGTGCGTACCTGTTAATCAAAAATTGAGGTAGTATCTCAGGAGCGGTCAGTTCAATGGATTATATAGAAAAGGTACTGGAAAAGCTTAAGGAATTAGCGCGTAAGCTAATTGAGTCCCTACTAGGGCCAGAGGCTGAGCCGGAACCGGAACTGATTCCGATTCCTGTAAATGAGCGCTCACGCCGTCGTTAAGAGCGAAAATGTGCTGAATTCGACATTAAAACCCTTAAGCATTCTGGTAATGCATGGGCCAAACCTGAATTTGCTAGGACAAAGAGAACCAGGAATTTATGGTTCTTTGACACTACCTGAAATTAATCGCCTGTTACAAGAAGAAGCACTAAAGTTACAGGTGAAGGTTATCCCTATTCAGTCAAATCATGAAGGGATTTTGCTAGACGCTATTCATGGGGCATTAGGGCAGCATCAGGGAATTTTGATTAATGCAGGAGCCTACACACATACAAGTGTGGCTTTGCGGGATGCGATCGCAGGCGTTAATTTGCCTACAGTAGAAGTACATTTAAGTAACATTTATCGCCGAGAAGATTTTCGCCATCATTCGTATATCGCTCCAGTAGCTATCGGCCAAATAAGTGGTTTTGGTGTTCAGAGTTATTTGTTGGGCTTACAAGCTTTGGTGCATTTTTTAAAAAAGGATGAAGTGTAAAGAATATAGTCTAAGAAGCCGCCCTTCAAGCAACTACAACTCTTCTTTGAGCTTCAGAAGTTTTATCAACCGACGCGCCCAGCAAGAAGCCCTAATGCTAGTGACGCTCGTACCCCTACTCAAAAGCCAAGCTAGGCGCAGCTTCTCTAGCAGGAGAAGATAAAGCTAGTAGCTTATTGTAGATTAGGGTAGGATAAAACATCAAATATTTTAACCTGCATCCTTCAGGAATTTTATGCGCTACTCTGTTGTAAGTCGATTTAGAGGCACTTTGTTAGGAGCATTTTTGGGGGAAAGTTTAGCCTCTAATCGTGAAACAGAGTATGAGACTGGCCTTGATTTCGGCAAAATGGCGGTTATGGGTGCTGAAAGTTTGATAACACTCGGCAGATTGGATTTAAATGATTGGATCAGGCGTCAACAACAAGAATCTCTTCATTTAGACGCAAGTGATGCTATTTCAATAAAAGTAATTCTTGCCACACTACCAGTGGCACTTTTTTTTCACGACAATACAATTAAACTGCGACAAAATTTGCTGCGTGTGCTACAAATCTGGGAAAATGACCCATTAGTACGAGATGGAACACTAGCTGTAGGATATGCGATCGCTCAATCACTGACTGAAAAGCTGGACCCCCTAACCCTCATTCCACAAACAATTTCCTTTCTTGGAGAAACGACAACATCAATACCAAAACAATTATTAAAAGTTCATACTTTATTAGAGCAAGGGGCTGGATTAGAAAGAGCGCAAGCTGAATTGAGTAGGGAAGAAAAGCTAAGTAACACTATTGCTATGGCATTTTACTGCTTTCTTAGTACTTTGGAAGACTTTCGCTTGGCAATTTTGCGAGCTACTCACAATAGCAATTTTAAGGAGCAAGACACTACATATCTAGGATCATGGGCTACAGGTGCAATTACTGGTGCTCTATCTGGGGCATATAACAGTATGGGGGGCATTCCTGTAAATTGGCGGGTCTTGTGGCAAGAAAATTTGGCAGCCTGGGGACTGACAAGCTTTTCCCAAATGCTAGAATTAGCCGATGCGCTTTTAGCTGTGTGGTCAGGAATGTATAATTACACCCTAAATCCCAGCGGGTTAAAAGAGGAGGAATGTGTCATAGCTTGGGAGGTGGCTCCGCTTTCCGTCTATGCAGCTCCTCGCGTCATTCGGTCGCGTTAATGCTATTCTCACTAAACAACAGTGCGGTTGTGAAATGTGGAATAGTACCAATCAAGCCAGGAAATGCAAGCTTTGGTAGTTTAATAGACCACAATTACTTAGCAACCCCTCGATTTTAGTGTGTAGGTAGCTATAGTGGCAGATTGAGTTCAACCAACTACCACCACCCAAGTTGCGATAGCGGAAGCCGCAGATCGGACTTTTCTTCGGATTGTCTTATTTTGAGCTATCAAAGTCAGCAACTGCAGGCAGAGGTAATGAAAACGCAGCAATTTTTGCAGTTCTTGACCCAGCAATTGACTTACTGGCGACGACAGTACAAAGCACTACGTCGTAAAGGAAAGTTGTTTGGAAGGGCTAGAAGTCTTGGTGGCAAAAGCTATAGAGAGGAACTTCAAAAGACAGTTATCAGGAATGTACTCCAGTATTTATCAAAAACCAGTGGCAAAGGCGGACATGGAAAACGAGGAATAGCGCTAAGGTCAATGGCAAAATCGGTCAAAACGAACAGAGGCATTCATGCAATCGCTTTAGGCTGGATGCATGAAAAGCGTTCCTCTGTAATTTTGGCGATCGCAATAGTCGCTTTAACAGGCATGATTGGCCATAAGTTCTACAACCAGCCTCAACTCAAAGTAGGGACTCCTGCGCCACAGACGATTAAAGCACCCTATACAGCTAGCATTGAAGATCAGAAAAGAACAGAAGCTCAGCGCAAAGCCGTTAGTAACAGTTCCATCCCAGTGTTGATGGTCGATGTGCGAATGAATCAAAAAATCGACCAATATTTGCAACAACTTCTGGATAGTGGCGATGAAATTCGGGCGATAGCTGGGTCATTTCCTTTTTTTGACATTTTAGTTTTACCTATCTCTATCCAGCGTTATCTCCGCTCTTGCTCTCAAGCAGAATGGCAAGCACTGCTAGTAGCTTTAGAAAATACTAAAAACCAGCAGAGGAAAGGCACAGGACAACAAACCTCCAGATTATCCACAAATGCACTCAACCAGGAACGCCAACAGCGTGCGAAAGTGTCGCCCGTTGAGCAGACTGATGTGCAGAACGCACCCACGGGATTACCTCCAGAGAACGCAAAACCCATTGATTTTTCCCAAAACATCGACTTTACTCAAGCAGTGGCGGAATTAGAAGCTTACCGCGTCACAACTTCCGAGAAAAACTTGTCCTCATTGATTGCCCAAATATCCCAAGCGCGCCAAGGATATACCCAAGCCACCGCTAAACTTTTACAGTTGGAAACACTCAACTCAGAACCAGTATACGAAAAAACTGTTCTGTTGGACTTATCAGATGGAGAGTGGGTAAAAACACAAACAGGAATTCATCAAAGTGCTGAACGGATTCTCACCCAAGGTATCCCGCCCGGACTACCAAAAAATATTCTACAAGATGCAGTAAACCTACATGTGCAGGCATTTGTGCCAAAAGATGCCGAACCCTTGGCAAGCAGATTGTTGTTAGCTGTACTCCAGCCAAATCTGAAGAACGATGAAGAACAAACGAGACAACAGGCTCGAAAGGCGGTTGATGGCGTCACACCCGTGATGGTACAGGTGGAATCTGCTGAGGTGATTGTCAGTAAGGGAGAGCAGATTAATGAGTGGAACTTTGAGGTGCTGGAGTATTATCACCTAATTCGCCGGGAAGTTAACTGGTTGGAGTTGGCGAAATTAGGAGGCGTTGTTACGGTTGCGGTTGGCATTTTTGTTTGGGTAGAACGCCATATCAAGAATCGATTGCGACAGCGCGATCGCCTGTTAGTATTGCTACTTACCCTGAGTACTCTGGGAGTGGTAACAATGGGTATACCATATACTTCTTGGAGCGCCATTGGTTTATTGTTGGGTAGCTTTTATGGCCCCACTTCGGGTGTGACAGTTGTGGGACTGCTGTTGCTGTTGCTAGGAATTAATCTGGAAATCAGCAAGATTTCGCTCTTAGCCGGTGCTGCGGGAGGAATATTGGGCAGTTGCTTGGCACCAAAACTGCGATCGCGCGAGGAACTAGCATTATTGGGTATTGCTATTGCCTTAACTCAAGGCGGCATTTATCTGATTTTTAATCTCTTAATCGGTGAAGCATTTGGTTCAACATGGTATGTCGTACTTCGAGAAGCCGCGTTATTTGCATTATCCGGCTTAGCTTGGAGTGTTGTAGCGTTGGGCTTAAGTCCTTATCTAGAAAAACTTTTTGATTTAGTCACCCCGATCCGATTAGCGGAACTGGCAAATCCCAATCGTCCCTTGTTAAAAAAACTTGCTACTGAAACTCCCGGCACTTTTCAGCATACTTTGTTTGTCTCTACCCTTGCCGAAGCTGCTGCTAAACAATTGGGATGCAATGTCGAATTGGTAAGGGCTGGGACTTTATATCACGATATAGGCAAAATGCACGACCCTCTTGGTTTTATTGAAAATCAAATGGGGGGGCCGAATAAACACGATACAGAGATTAACGACCCTTGGAAGAGTGCAGCAATTATTAAAAAGCACGTTAATGAAGGGTTAGTAATGGCGCGTAAACACCTTTTACCTACAGCGATTCAAGCTTTTATTCCTGAGCATCAGGGAACGATGCTGATTGCTTATTTCTATCACCAAGCCCAACAAATGGCGCAGGAAGATCCTAGTCTAACAGTGGATGAAGCAGATTTCCGCTATGATGGGCCAATTCCCCAGTCACGGGAAACAGGAATTGTGATGTTGGCGGATTCCTGTGAAGCAGCGCTGCGATCGCTCAAAGACACCTCCCCTGAACAAGCCTTAGCAATGCTTAATAATATTCTCCGTGCTAGATGGCAAGACGAGCAAATGGTAGATTCTGGGATAACACGCAAAGAAATGTCACAAATTGCCGAAATATTCGTAGAAGTTTGGCAGCAATTTCATCACAAACGTATTGCCTATCCCAAGTTACAGGCTAGTAATACTGCGCGGAATTCGTAATTCATCATAAATATTGGCTAAGGATGCGATGTCTACAATGGGCTATGCCTACGCTTATCTGCTGATAATCTTGTTAACAGGTTTTTTCTGGGAAGCGATCGCAGTTTCCCATAAATATATGCTGATACCATTTCTGTATGAAGATGCATATAATTAGCCTGCGAAGATGAGGCTTTGTTTTGAAGTCACTGGCTTCAGCCTATGGGGTAATAAAGCATAACCTCATTATCTACAGATAGCATTCAAAGCATTGCCTGATCAATAATATCAAAGCAACTTAGCTCTGAGTACCAACAGATAACCTTCAAGAGCCGCCCTAGCCCGAAACCGAGTTAGCCTGCTTTGATGCACAAATACTCTGCATATGTGGGCGACTGATAATTGACCTCTACAATATCAAAGCCTGAACGTGTCAGCATTGCTTCAATAATCCAAGCAAACGTACTGTGTTCCTCTCGCACATGCATCTCAAAATCTTTTGCTGTCCATCCTTGACCATCAGGCTTCGCTACAAGTTTTATCCATTTATCAATTGCAGTTTTGTACTCTGTGGGTGGGAACGAAAATATTGCGTCACGAAGATAAAATTTACCTTTGGGTTTGAGTAACGCAGCAATTCTAAGAAAAGCAGTCATCTTCCAAAAGTCAGGTAAAATATGAAGTGCATTTTTAGTAATGACAACATCAGCCAAGCTGTCCTGATGCTCATAGGTTAAGAAACCTGCTCGATGAAATTTCACCTTGCTTGCACCAACCTTTTGAGCCTTGATTTCAGCATAAGCTAACATAGCTTGTGAAACATCCACTGCGTGTACAGAAGCTCCAGCCATTGCAGCCTGAATTGCAAACGTTCCTGTCCCCGCTCCTAAATCAATCACAATTTGCCCTGGCAGAATTCCCAATCGATTTACTAAGGCTTGCTCTTTTTCTGGCGTACTGGATGTTTGATTGCGATCGTATGTTCCGACCTGTGCCGCACTCTCGAAATCAACACCAACCATTTTAAATTCATCAAAGTGCCAAGCAGGTAGCATAAAACTTTTTTATGAACTGCAAGACAAGAATACACTCAGCCAAAGCTTGCATGCAAGGCTTGAAACCTATAAATTAACTGATTTCGGTCATTTATGAACGATTACTCATAATTCGCATTTCGGTCAATAGGTAGGCTACGTCCATTAAACCGCGATCGCGCAAGGAAGTTATCCAGCATTAGCTAATAGAAAGCTTGTGGTGACTCACTTGCTATTTTGATACCGCAAGCGTTTCTTAATTTTTACTTGTTAATAATTTTCCCTTTGGGTCTTCCGATAATCCCAAGGCTTCTCTAATCCTGGCTAACTCTACACCTGAGCTTTAGATGCGATGCGATCGCTTAATATTCGCGTTGCTCTCCTTTGTGTAAGAGTTTGACCATTCGTAGGCGATCGCCAGATTCAGTTTTAGTAAGTCAAGCTTGATCTTCATCAATAGCCAGTAAAATTTCTTTTCGGGGGCGACCGCCCTTTGTACCATTCAGTCGAGATGCCTGAGATTTTGCAAAAGAAGTTGAGCTTCCACCCTTTCTGGCAAGTTCAGCCATCCATTTTTTGGTTCCAAATATTCCGTTCACCAAAGCAGGAATACTCAAATCTACATCTAGGGTTTTCCAGTGTAATCCTTCACCAGAAGGTGTTACCTCTACTTCTGCTAAGTCCTTGATCGAAGCACCCACCAGTCCTTGTCCTACCTCTGAAGGGAACCCAAACATACATTTGTTGGACAAGAAAACTATAATCATTCCTAGATAAGCGTCATAAAAAACACGAGTAGCCCGTGGTTCAGATGTGGCGATCGCATCTGACTTTGCTCTAGCATTGGCTAGCTTTTCTTTTAATTCTTCTGTAGCTGCAATCTTCTTAACCATGATACTCTCGCCACTTTTTTAGTAGTTCCAATTGGTGCTCCGCAACTAACTGTAAGGCTTTCACTGCATCTTTATCACTCATTTCTGAGGATACCCAAACCCACTCTGGAGCTAGGTTTTCATCTCCTATATTGATTTTTGCCTCTCCACCCCCTTTAAAAACATGGACATGAGCAGGAATATGATCGTTAAGGTAGATACGAACCTCAAAACCGCCTTTTCTTAAAATTGTTGGCATTTGATATTTATTTTATCAGATATAACCTAAGCGCTTGGGTTTATCAAGTGATACCCAACTTTCTTCTAGGTAACACCAAGGAGTAATAACCATGAGTGACTTACAATCCCAAATTAGACTGGAATCACAACAAGCTGCCCAATTCAGCCAAGAAGCACTGACTGCCTTTGCTGCTAAAAACTTTACTCAGGGTAAGGCATTGATGAAAAAAGCAGTAGAGGCGGGGAGGAGATGTCACAACCTGATCCAACAGTATAGCCAGTCCAACATTAAGACAACTCCTTAAAAACCTTTCTTGCGCGATGCTGAAATGGTACAAACCGCGATCGCAGTTTCCTAATATTCAATTCCTAATTCCCAGTACGTCGCACACCAGCCAGAATAAAATTAACCGCTTCTTGAGTATGCTGCTCAATCATTTCAGGACTCAGCAGTTGCAAATCTGGTCTAGTATGCTTGATGTTTTCGTAAGCATTGAAGTATAAATTACAAACCCCAACAATATGGAGGGTGGTGAGAAATGGATCAAGTTGACGGAAACAACCTTCCGCCATCCCCCGCTCTAAAATCTTGATCAGATACGCAAAATTTTCTTGCCAATTTCCCTGCTTAAAATACTTTCCCTGATTTTGGTTTGCTTCCTGAAACCAAAGCATCCCTCTCTGCGGGTGAGCAGCTTCGTAAGCGATCGCTCCTTTGACAAGCATCTTCAAAGCTTCCTCTGGTGGTAACTGATCCAGATTTAGCTGCTCAAACCCTTCGTGCATTTCCACCGCTGGACGTTGTAGAACAGCTTGATATAGTCCTTCCTTGCTCTGGAAGTAATAGTAAATCATCGCTGTGGTTACACCTGAACCTTTGGCGATCGCCTCTGTCCGCGCTCCACTGAGTCCATATCTGGCGAACTCTGCTTCTGCTGCATCAAGAATCTGCTTTTTCGTCGCCTCTGCATCGCGCACCTGACGCGGTTTTTTAGATAAAATTTTTGACTGCGTTGAACGACCCACGTTTCTCCATCATACTAACGGAAATATCTTAACTAAAAAATTGGTTAGTAGTTGACATAAAAGATAATATTGATTAAATTATTAACTAACTAAAAAATTAGTTAACTAGCTTTTGCCTAACTCAACAGTGTAGTGTTCGAGGTCAGCCGAGTAGAAACTCGGTAGCTTTTCTCATTTCATCTATGTGAAATATGAAAACTATCCTCAACAGAGAGATATAGCAGTTCTAAATCATATGTGAAAACTTCCTTTCTTTTCTTGGCGTTCTTGACGTCTTCTCTGCGAGACGCTGCGCGTTCGTGTAGCGTTCCGAAGGAAAGGCGGTTTGTTCATTTTCACAATTCAGATAGGATTACTATAGCTATTGTGAAATATCTCATAAATCAAAAAATTTAGATTCTTTGGAGGAAAAATGGAACCAATTTTACCTGGTGCGCCTTGGTTAATTTCTCATAAGTCGATGTTGGGAATTAATAAACCCAATAAAATTACTCTAAACGGACATGATTATGTCATTTGGCAAAACCAAAAAGGCGAAGTATTTGCCCTTGATAACATCTGTCCACATATGCAAGCGCCTTTATCAGACGGATGGGTTTGTCAAGAGAGAGATACTATTACTTGCCCTTTTCATGCACTAGAATTTGATGGACAAGGCAGACTTTACCAACAAGAGAAAAAAGATACTCAGCCAATTGCTAAGCCATTAGAGATAATTATTAGCAATGATTGCATTTGGACATATGCCGGATTTGAGCCAAGATTGCTCATCCCGGATTTGCATCAGAAAATTGTAGATAAATACGAGTTTATAGGCTTAGCTGGCGAAAAAAGTATTCATGGTGATTTTTTGAGTAACCTGATGGTTAATTATGACTATAACCACCAAAATGGAACTCATAAAGAACTATTCAAAATTACATCTTGTAATGTCAGTTATTTTGAAGAAAAAGGATATTATGCCACAGTAAAACAAGATTTGGCGAGAGCTAACAACACGCTAGGAGAAATTATCAAAAATCCGATTTTGGGAATCTTCCCCAAAACACTCAGTAACACGCTCGAATATGCTTTTCCTTCAACTACAGCTTTTTTTGCTAAAACACCTATTGGTGATATTGCTCAAATTCATATTCTCTACCCTGAAACAGAAAAAAGAACCAAGACGTTTATTTTGATGTATGCCCAAGTCGTCAATCCTTTGATAAAATTTCTGTTTAAAAACTCAGTTTTACAAGCAGCAGCCACAGTCATTGAACAGGATACAGGTGCAGTTGAGAGCTTGTATCCTAGGCAAAAACCAAAAATTAGACTGCCAAATGAAGAGATTATGTTCTACGCAGAAAAACTCTACTGCGATTGGTAATTTGGATTTGCAAAGCCGATTTGTTAGACAATATCCCAGTGCTGCACAGCATTAGAATCAGGGGTAAATTAAAACTGCGCCTTACAATTAAGTAGTTACTATAGCTAATTACTGCTGGAGGTACTCAGATATGCGACAGCTAAAATCCGCCGAGGAAATGCCTGGTAGCTATGGTTTGCCCATCTTAGGGGAGACTTTGGAAATATTCCGGGATTTAGAACTGTACATATGGCGACGATTCCAGCAGTATGGTTCAGTTTTTAAGACGAGCGTCATGGGATATAAACGTGCTTATTTAATTGGCCCTGATGCTAATCGCCTGGTGCTGGTGGAACAGGCGGAACATATGTCGTCGCGGATGGGGTGGTATTTCCTAGAACCAACATTTGGCAACAATATCTTATTACAAGATGGGGAAGAACATCGGCTAACTCGTCGCTTGATGTATCCAGCATTTCACGGAAAAGCGATCGCTACATACTTCGACACGATTCAAAATATTGTGCAAGACTTCCTCAAAGATTGGGGACAGGGAACGATTTCTTTAAATTCTAGTTTCCGCCAGCTTACCCTGATGGTTGCTACTCGCCTCTTCTTGGGAAGTCAGAACAAGAGCGAAGTTGAGCAAACCAGTCGGTGGTTTACACAACTGATAGATAGCAGTATGGCGATATTCAAATGGAATGTCCCTTTCACTTTGTATAGTCGTGGTCAAAATGCTAGGGGTAAGTTAGTAGCTTTCTTGCGTCAAGCGATCGCACAGCGTATCGAGCAGGATAACTTAGAGGAATCAAAAGATGTTTTGGGATTACTGTTAGCAGCTGTTGATGAAGACGGCAATAAATTGAGCGAAGCGCAGATAATCAACGAGGCATTACTACTACTGTTTGCTGGACACGAAACGACAGCCTCCTTGTTAAGTTGGGTAATATTTGAATTAGGTAATCACCCAGAGTGGCGAGAGCGACTGCGCCAAGAACAATTAGCAGTTGTGGGAAATAATCCCCTTAGCCTGTCCCATCTCAAACAACTTCCAGAGTTAACCAACGTGCTAAAAGAAGCAGAACGGCTGTATCCCCCGGTGTATGCCTATAATCGTGGTGTCCTCAAGGATATTGAGTATGCAGGCTATCGCATCCCCGCTGGTTGGTTTGTGACGATCTCGCCAATGCTGACTCACCGTTTACCAGAACTCTACACCGATCCCGATCGCTTCGACCCCGATCGCTTTGCACCACCTCGTGAAGAAGATAAGAAACATCCCTTGGCACTAGTGGGTTTTGGTCATGGTTCGCACAGATGTTTAGGTATGGAATTTGCCCAGATGGAAATGAAAATCGTGCTTTCCACACTGCTTCGCAATTACGACTGGACAGTAAAACCGGATTATTCTGCGATTACTCCAGTTCGTCAGCCTTCTAAAGTTAAGGACACTCTCCGAGCATACATTGAGCCTTTAAATGGCAAACCAAGTTCTTAAATGACATAAATAAAGTTCGATTCGCTGCATAAGCCAGAACATAAGTATAACTGTCACAAATTTTAGGCAGTGTTATACTGTTCAGTTTCTAGGGAATCCTATATTTGAAACTGTATAATACTTGTCAGTAAAGAGGTATGAAAATTACAGGAATAGTCAGGGGTCTCAGCATCAAACAAGGAAAAGTACCTTGTGGGTTTATTGCTCCTGATACACCAATACCTGGTCATGAAGGCAATATACTTTTTTTCGCAGATAAGCTGATTGGGATTTCTATTGAAGATTTAGAAAGAGGCAACTTAGTAGAATTTAGTGTCAAAGAATGGAATAGAAGAGATGGTACTGTAGAAAAAATTGCTGAAGAAGTACGTCTCCTGAATGAAGATACCAGATTAACAGGAATTATTAACTGGTTAAATCAGCAAGAAGGTAGAGGTTTTATTAGACCTAATATACCCTTAGAAAATCAAGATAAAGATTTGCTATTTTTTAAGCAAGATCTAGAGGAAACTACACTCGAAAACCTTTCTAAAGGAGATAAGGTAGAGTTTACATTAGAAAATATAAATTATAAAGATGGAAGGGTTGTAAAAGCTGTTAAAAAAATTCGTTTGCTTTCTACAAGTTTACCTAAACCAACAGCATCTTTGAACAGCGCACCTATTTCTAATATTGATACATTAAATGTTAAAAATGTCAAAGAAAAAATTAGTTCATGCTTGGGGAGTTGCATGAAGCTATCAGACTCAGCAGAGTTTGAGGATTATGTATTTATGGTTCTCAGGCTTCTTGGTATCCACAACTTATATCAATATGATAAAAAAAATCAAGCTGGTAGAGCCGATGGTTTCTTTATAATTGGAAGCCTTGCAGTGATGTATGATTGCACGCTTAGAAAAAATTTTGATGAACACAAAAAAGAGCAGATTGAAAACTATGTAAATAAATTGAAAAATTCTCAGATGACAATTGATGTAAGACTCACAGATGGTGGCGGAAGGAAAAAAACTCTCCAAATTCAAGGAAAAAACCGTCAAGTATGGATAATTACCCAAGAAAATACTAGAGAATTATATGATGTTGATGGTATTCGTATTAAGGAAATTGCAGTGCAGGATTTAATTCAAATATTTAATAAAAGACTATATTCAGATGCATTTGAAGAAGATGAACTATCTGCACATCTTGCAGTAATTGATAAAACTTGATTTTACTTTTTTATTACTAATTGCCAAATTTCTATACTGATCCTGCTAGATTCTTACCGATGGCTCCCGATTTTGCGGTAGAATTACGCTCTGGTTCAGACAGGTTAAATACTGTACAACAAAAAATGCAGGAGTACATTGATAACGGTGTGCGTCTGGGCTGGCTGATTGATCCGCAAAACCAACGGGTGGAAATTTACCGCACAGGACAGGATGTCGAGGTTTTGGAATCCCCTACTAGCTTATCAGGAGAGAATGTATTGCCTGGGTTTATGCTGGATTTAGCACAGATTTTGAGTTAAGCGATCGCTCTTTCAAAATTCCAATTTTTGCGTCGTTAAAGATAGTTTTTTAGTGACTACGACCCAGTTTGAAGTTTTGGAGTGGTAGGATTTTTGGATGTTTGATAACATCTGCAAGTTCCTCGCCGAAAACTTTTCCACCGACTTTGCCACCTGGCTGTTAGGAGAATCCATTTCCTTGACTGAGTTAAGCCCTTCTGAACTCTCATTGGAACCCATTCGTGCCGATGCACTAATTTTATTGGAATCGGCAGAAGTTGTGCTTCACCTAGAGTTTCAGACTCACCCCGATGCTAATATTCCATTTCGGATGATTGATTATCGGTTACGAGTGTATCGGCGCTTTCCCACCAAGCAGATGCGCCAAGTGGTAATCTATCTCAAAGAAACAGGCTCAGAACTAGTGCAACAAAATACTTTTACCATTGCTGGTACTCGCCACGAGTTCGAGGTAGTTCGACTATGGGAAAAACCAACAGAGGAATTGTTAAAGTATGCGGGTTTGTTACCGTTTGCTGTATTGGGTGAAACGGAAGACCGCGTAAAGACATTACAACAGGTTGCACAGGAAATTAACAAGATTGCTGACCTACGCTTACAGAGTAACGTGGGAGCTGCCACAGCAATTTTAGCTGGTCTAGTATTAGAGAAAGAGTTTATTCAAAGAGTATTGCGGAGAGACGTTATGCGCGAATCTGTAATTTTTCAAGAGATTGAGGCTGAAGCTAAAGCAGAAGGTAGAGCAGAAGGTAAGGCAGAAGGTAAGGCAGAAGGCATTCGCCTGGTGGCTGTGAATCTGCTCAAAAGCCAAATGCCTTTGGCGGAAGTGGTAAGAGTCACTGGATTATCACTGGAGGAGGCAGAGTTGTTACAAAAAGAGATAGAAGGTGAGTTATAGACGATTTAAAACTGTCAAACCTACCAGTATTGAGAAACGGTCGCCCTAGCACGCTAGGCGATCGCTTCTTTAGGATTTTACTGGACTGGCACTACCAAAAGTCCAAAAGTACACCTAACTATGTTTTTTATAGATATATATAAAGTTACTAAAAATTCATTAATAACTACCCATACTACTATTGAACCAACAGCAAAAATACTGTTTGGAATAACCCCACAACAAAGCCCAAAACACCACCTAAAGTTACAATCGCCTGCAATTCATTTTTCACAATTCCTTCAATTGCAGCTTCTAAATCAGCGGGTGAAGTTGATTTTACACGGTCAACAATCACTTGATCTATCGATAAAATTGGAATCGCCTGCGCCATAATCGCTTCTAAATCTTTTTCCAAATACTTCTCTAAAATTAGAGCTAACTCTTGACTCACCACTTCTAAAGAAGTACTCACAACAGGTGAAGTACTAAGGCGATTTAGCAACAATACAGCAATATTTTCCCAATCAACAGAATCAGTTAATCCTTGCAGAAAATCACTCCCACTACTTTGTAAGTAATGGCGGACACTTTCGCGTGTGGTCTTTCGCAGTTGGCGCACCGTCCCCATTGGCAAGTTTTGTAAAGATAAATTTTGTAGCAACTTCTTGAGGCGATCGCGCATTTGCAATTCTTGAGTCAATTCTTGCAAGCGATTATTAGTAGCCTCTTTTTCATCCAAGCAAAACGTCCGTAGTCTCGTAAGAGTATTACGTAAGCCAAACAGATTTGCCACGACCCAATAAGTGCCACTGGTTTTTTCCCGAAAGCCTTCATCGATAATTTGAATCGTGCGATCTGTCAAGAAATCAATTATCACCTGCCGCAGTACATCCGGTGGTAGAACTACCTGCAACAACCAATCACCAAGCCGTGTAGATTGTTCTTCACTCAGTTGGAATTCCAGCAATATCTGGTCAAAAATTTGATTGATCTGCGCTTCCAAAAAGTCTTCGCGTCGTGCCAAAACCTTGAGTAACCGTGGCAAGGATTCCCCTAACAAATCCCGCAAAATTCCTGCCACAATTTTGGCACTCTTCTCGTTCTTATCTGTTTTTAACTGTTCAATTGCCAGCCGTAACAACCAAAGAATTGCTGCTTGTACACGTTCTGTTTGCAACAAACGCCGCGCCAAATTTTGCAATTCTTCTGGCGTCAGCAGCGACCCCATAATTGTCTTGGAAATGTTCAGAGCCAGACGTTCCTGGTTCCGGGGAATCAATCCAGGGGTAAAGGGTAATCTTTGTCCACCGATATAAATTGCTCGGTAGGGACGAAATAACATTTTGATGGCTATATCGTTTGTGAAATAGCCGATAACTCCACCTAGTATGGGGGGAGATACATAAAGCCAAAGATGAGACCAATCCACAGGATTTTGGATTTGAGATTTTGAGAGAAGTCTGTAGACGCTTCTGCGGCTTCCCGCAGGGTACGTCGGTTTCCGGCAATCAGAACTTCGGAAACTTTGAATTTTAGATGATATGTTGATTTGTGGATTTAAGAGTATTTAGTTTTTTACTAATAGGCCCTAATCCAAAATCCGGAAAGTTTTGATTGGATGAAGTCTCCGTTCAACTTTCCATAAAATCTAAAGTTTGCTGACTACCAGCACTCCCATCATATCGTTCGCAATGGGGTAGTGTGTGACAGATGGGAAACCAACTTGACGAGCTAACTCAACTTGCTCTTTCCCAATGGGAAAACGGTCTAAGCTGGGACTAATGTAAGCATATTCTTCCTTTAAACCTAAATAATTTGCAACTGGCACGACGAAACTATCCAGATACCATTGCTGATAAGCGCGTAGCTGAGGATTGCTCGGTCGGTGAAAGTCTAAAATCGCGGCTTTGGCACCTGGCTTAAGGACTCGATATAACTCTTTGAGACTACGGGGAATATCTATAACATTTCTTAAACCGTAGCCCATAGTCGCGGCGTCAAATTGGTTATCCTCAAAGGGTAAATTTAGTACATCAGCTTCTACCCAAGTGATGGCAGGTTGGGGATACTGCTTTTGGGAGCGTTCTTTGGCAGTTTCTAGCAGGTTAGGGGAAAAGTCTACTCCATAGACATGTCCCGTTGCTCCCACACGGCGCGCTAAACGTAGGGCTAAATCACCACTACCGCAACACAAATCAAGGCAAGTATCGCCCGGTTTAGCAGCGCTCCATTTAACTGCCATTTCCTTCCAGATTCGGTGTTGTCCAAGACTCAACCAATCGTTCAATTGGTCATAAACTGGAGCAATACGGTTAAAAATGGCGCGAATTTCGTTAGTCATTGGTCAAAAGTCAAGGGTCAAAGGTCAAGGGTCAAAGGTCAAAGGTCAACAGTCAAAACTTGAACTTTAGACTCTGGACTTTGGACTCTTGACTAAATTTTTGTTTGATAGCAGCGACTACTAGTAAGAGCGATCGCCACTAGTTCGGCTGATAAATCAATTAGCTTTAGTTCATCTTCTCGCAAAATGGAAGGTTGTTTCCACTGTAGCGACAATACCCCCAACAATTCGTTTCGGTAGCTAATGGGTATAATTAAATGTGCTTCTACACCTGTGTTTTGGTAGTGAGCAATACTATTTAACTTGCTGTCTTTAAGTACATTTAATGAAACTTGCATTTTCCCGCTAGCGATCGCTTCGCTGGTGAGCGGGTCTTGTGCTAACCAATTTTCTATTACACCTGTATTGCTATAACTACCTTGAGTCTCAATTAGAGTATTTCCCTCTGTGAGTTGCAAAATGCAGCCATCCGCCGCAAAAGTCTCACTAACAGCTCTTGCGATTGGCGTGAGAGTTTCCTCTAAGCTAGAAGCTGCTTGAGTTACTTCCACCAAGACACTCAGCAGAGCTATTTGGGCATGAGCACGGTGTAATTCTTCTGTACGTTGCTTGAGCAAGTCGTAGGTTTCTGCTGCTCTTTGCACCACTGCTTTGAGTTCCCCTGGATCCCAAGGCTTAGTGATGTATTTGTAAACTTGTCCTGCATTAATCGCCTCTACCAAGTCTTCAATATCAGTAAATCCGGTGAGAATTATTCTTACCGTATCGGGAAACTGAGGTACAGTCTTACTAAGGAACTCAGTTCCTTTCATCTCTGGCATCCGTTGATCGGAAATAATTACTGCCACTTCTCCTTCTGCTGCCAATACTTGTAAAGCGTTCATCCCACTATCGGCTTTCAGAACATTAAAGTCGCGTCGAAACGTACGATAAAGCAGATCGAGATTATCTGGCTCATCGTCAACCACCAAAATTTTGAGTTTTTTTGGCCGTTCTAGAGTCATCAATTGACGCTGGACTTTATCAATTTCGAGACTGGGATTGTCCATAAAATAATTCCTTTAAATATTCACCCTTTTGTTATATTCCATACCAAGCTTAGTTGGGAAAAGTCCACAAGCCTTGCGGGTATTTGCGGATATAGGTTGAGCCAGGTTGAATCTCTCTTAATGAGCACGCCTTTAGGAGATTTGCCTACTCAAGCTATCTTTCAGTAAAAAGCATTAAACAATTAGAACCAATAGAACCAAGTAACTGGGCGTAAATAAACATAATTATGTAATAAATGTCTGCCCTAATTATTGGTTAAAACAAACCACTGACAGTCGTAACTAACTTTTATGTTTATTCATACCTACTTAGCTATGATTGTTACTTGTAACTGAATAATTTAATCTGGCAGTCTAGTATTTTCGTGTAGACAGTTAAAGATTAGAATAAGACTTACTGATGAGGTGATAATTATCCTCTCAAGTTAAAGCTCGGACTCCGAATTATGACTGATCTACCGCCCAACGCTCAAAATCCTGAGAATGCTGCTAACGATATAGCACAAGAGTTATTGCAAAAGCTGAGGCAAAAGCAAGGTAACTGGGTGGAATGGGGAGCAGCGATCGCCTACTTGCAAAAAGTCGGTTACAATCCTCAAGAAATTTTTGAGGCAACGGGATTTGAGCCAATTCAACAAAATCAAGTGACTGTTGGCTCCCAAGTTTACAACTCTTTAGAGAAGTTTGGGGCATCGGAAGCAACGCGATCGCACTACACCAAACGCGGTAGTGATGTTTTGTACGAACTGCGTTTGCTCACCCAAGAAGAACGCGCCGCCGCCGCTGAACTTGCCTTTATCCATAAAATTGATGCTGATGAGGCACGGGAAGTCGCAAAAGCAATTAAAGAATTCTCCTATTTTCGCATTTTGCCGGAAGGGTTTTCTGCACATCCGGGAGATGCAGTTGCTCACCAAGCTTGGAAATTAGCACGCCAAAATACAGATTTGCAACAGCGATCGCGTCTAATAGCTAAAGGTTTGCGCTTTGCTCATACGGAAACAGCAAGGAAGCAAATAGAACTACTGTTGACGGATTTTAGTGTTGTTCCCAAGCGTCCTGCTCCAATTTTACCCTTTTACCGTCTGGAATCTGAAGAAGAATTACCTCGGGTCGTGCCTGTGGTGGGCGAGTTGCCATTGACACCGCAAGAGTTAAAAGCTGTACCTTTGGTCACAGAAATTGAACCATTTCGCATGGTCAAGTTTTCTGGAGAGCAAGCTTGGGTACCATTACCAGGTTGGCAAGTGTTATTGGGTGCAAAAGATCCAGTGGTGATTTTAGCAAATAGCGATCGCTTACCCAAGCAGACACAAAGCCAGCCAGAATTAGTGCTAGTAGTTATAGATCGCGCTCAACGGCAATGGGATGAATCCAGCTACTTTGTTGTTGACAACTCTGGCGAATTAGATTTTCAGTGGTTTGAAACCGCGCCGGAAATTCCTCTATTGGGGAAACTTATCATCATTGTGCGTCCTAAGAGAATCCTTGATGAAGAATTAACCAAGGATTCTTGGCAGATTGACGAATAATAATCAGAAGTATTTTTAGCTGTCGTTATATGGCAGCCAAAATTTCTTGACGCCATGATTAAGTGCATATACACTTAAATTTATGCAAGACCAATTTACTCAATTAGCCCGACTCAAAAAAATCGGAACTACCTGTACCTGCTTTAATCTACGCAAAGCATCTCGCGTAATCACCCACCTCTTTGATGAAGTATTGCAACCAAGCGGGGTACTAGTGAATCAGTTTACCCTTCTGGTTGCAATTAGCCTAGTTGGATCGGTAACGATCACGCACTTAGCCCAAGAATTAGTCATGGATCGAACTACGCTGACACGTAACCTCAAGCCACTCGAAAGACAGGGGTTTATTCAAATTCAACCAGGACAGGATCAGCGGATGCGGGTTGTGAGTCTAACAGATCAAGGACAGGCAGCTTTAGCAAAGGCATTGCCTCTGTGGGAGCTAGCGCAGGCTCGGATTGTTGAGCAATTAGGGCAAGAACGATGGAATACGTTGTTATCTGGTTTATCTGACACTGTATCCTTGCTTCGTGAGAGCTAAATTTTTTTGAGAAAAAGGTGTATATACACACATTTAATTAATTAGGAGAGACTGTATGTCTAAATTCGATAATCACCAAACTGTGAGAAAGTTTCGTGAGCAGAACGCACTTGATAATTCCACACCAGCTTCTCCTTTAGATGCTGATTGGCTTCGCCGTTTGTGTTTAGAAGTGGGGGCGGATGATGTTGGCTTTGTTGAGATTGACCGACAAGAGATTGCTGATCAACGCCAGGATATCCTTGTTGCCTTCCCGCCTACGAAAACACTAGTTAGTTTTGTGTGCCGGATGAACCGCGAAAACGTCCGTAGTCCAGCGCGATCGGTAGCCAATGTGGAATTTCATACTACAGGCGATGAAGTCAACCAAATTGGACGTGAGATTGTTGCTACCCTTGAGCAAAAAGGCATTCGAGCCTTAAACCCAGCAATGGGTTTTCCGATGGAAATGGATCGCTTCCCTGGCAAAATTTGGGTTGTTTCCCACAAACCCGTAGCGGTTGCAGCAGGTTTAGGGCATATGGGAATTCACCGCAACGTCATTCATCCCAAATTTGGCAATTTCATTTTACTAGGGACGATTTTGATAGATGCTGAAGTGACAGCACATAACAGACCAATTGATTACAATCCTTGCTTGGAATGCAAATTATGCGTAGTAGCCTGTCCAGTAGGAGCCATTGGTGCGGATGGTCACTTCAATTTCTCAGCTTGTTACACCCACAATTATCGAGAGTTTATGGGAGGATTTACAGATTGGGTTGAAGATATTGCTGAGAGTAAAAATGCTCGTGACTACCGTCAAAAAGTGAATGATTCTGAATCAGCATCAATGTGGCAAAGTCTGACTTTTAAAGCTAACTACAAAGCAGCTTATTGCGTGGCTGCTTGTCCAGCAGGGGAAGATGTGATTGGTCAATTTTTGAGAAATAAAAAAGAGTTTGTTCAAGAAGTAGTTAAACCTTTGCAGGATAAAGAGGAAACTATCTATGTCGTTCCTGGCTCTGATGCCGAAGCTTTTGTAGAACGCCGGTTTCCTCACAAGAAAGTTAAGCAAGTTGGTAATGGTATTCACCCTAATTCTATTCGCGGGTTTCTATTTGGGTTGCCGCTATTATTCCAACGTAATCAATCAAAAGGTTTGGATGTTATCTACCATTTTACATTTACTGGTGCAGAAGAATGCCAGGCGACGGTCATTATTAAGAACAAGACAATTCAAGTACTAGATAATCATGTTGGAACAGCCAATATTCATGTTATTGCCGATACTGATACCTGGCTTCGTTTTCTTGCGAAGGAAGAGAATATTGTTTGGGCGCTGGTGCGAAGGAAAATTCAGATTAAAGGGTCGCTACGATTACTTCAAGCTTTTGGAAAATGTTTTCCTTCATAAATTACTGCAATCCAACGTTGCTGCACCGATAAAGCTGATAGGGAACACCTATGCGATAGTGATGCTTAGGATCTATATTGCAAGCAGTTTGCTTAGAAAGTTTCAGCCTCTGTGGATAGTCCTGTTTTCTCATTCCAGAACCAACAACCCATAAATTCAGCTTAGACGTTGCAGGTACAGACATTTGGGAAAGCTTTTTCCAGACACTAGATAAATCACCATCTTTCTCTAAAAAAGCAAAACTATCAGAGTTAATAGCAGCATTTGAGCCACTCGATTTATCCGCAAGATTGTTAATTTTTAATTCTCGCAAAGGGTTTTGAATCCTCAGTTGTTCTAATACTATGGCAAAACTTAACCCCAACGCTATATCCTGATAATTGCTATATTCCACTACCAGCATCAGCGGTACAGCAGGTTCTAAATTCATGTTTTGGGCTACTTGCTCAGGCTGGAATGGTTTTTGAAACACTAAATTAGAAACAACAAAAACACAACTAATTAAACCAACAAGTAAAAAGATGAATATTGTCTTTTGAGAGAAGTCTGAGCGACGGAAGTCGGTGTTGGGAATTTCGGTACTTTTATTGAGGCTAGCTGCGATGAGAGCGCAAAAACTAGGATAGTAGACAAAGTTATAGCGTGGAACAACGGTAATATCTTTACCTAAAAAATAAACAATAACAAAGAATTGTAATAACACGAAAATAGTAAAACTTAAAAGTGTTAATGTCGCTAAATGAGTTGTGCGTTGTAACCACAGCAGCTTTAAACCTTTGAAGATTTGCCACCCCACCCAAATAGCAAAAATCACCATTAAAAAGCCATAGATAATTGCAATTGGTAAAAGCTGATTTTCTACAGGTAGAGCAATCACCATCAAAACCCAGCTAATAAGAGTTTGATATAAGGGTGCAATGTGAGCAGGAGTCGGCAACCAACTTGTTTCAGAACGTTGAATATGGCTCAATATCACCAGTAACCAAGGAATAAAGCTAATTACAACGCTACTAGTGGAGACAATGATAGCAAGCCAGATTTGGTGTTTGTTAAATATCTGTGTCTTACCCCAGTAGATTAATATAACTAGCGTTGCAATTTGCGCGATAAATGCCAGAGCAAAAAAGTAGTGAACATAAAGACCAATGCTATTAATAATTGCCCATAACAACCAAATCCAAAATCTGATGTGCGTTCGCTCAAACATATCCCGCTGAATTTGTATTAGCCCTAATAACGCTAAAGTTATGAGGAGCATGGGCATGGTATAATGTCGTGCTTCTTGAGAAAGATAAACAGCAAAGGGAGAAACAGCCATAATCGCTGCTGCCATGATTCCAGACGATTTGGAAAAAGCAATATAATTGACACCATAAATTGCCGCGATCGCAGCTACACCAAATAAAGCTGGTAGCGATCGCAATTTCTCTACCCACTCTGACCCCAAAGGAGCCATCCACCCTAACCAGCTATACATACTGCAAAAAAATAGCGGCGGATGTGTAGACTGGGTGGCAACGTTTTTAGCAATTTGATCACAACTAACCCCAGGCTGGAAGGTAAAAATCTCCTGCACACGCTCAAGAGGAAACACTACATTTAAAGGCAAGTCATTGTAATTTTTACCTAAACTGAAAATGGCAGTAATTACCTCATCCATCCATAAAGGTTTTAAGTCTAAATGCCAAAAACGTAAGATAGCACCAAGTGCGATCGCCCCAGCTAAACCCAGATAATGTAGATAAAGTTTGCGATTTGTCATTATTTAACTATTAGCAATTTATTGATTTAGCGTTAAGAATTTGTAACTACAGATATACCAAAATACAGATTGATGATTGAAAGCATCTCACCTTTGCAAATTCGCCCACAGACTAGAAGTCGCTGGCTCATAAACAAAGCCCCTTCGGGTTCGCCAGTCGCCTGCGGAGGGAAACCCTCCCGCAGCGCTGGACTCACCGCCTCCGCGGGCTGAAATTCCTAAAGCCTGCTAAGAGCAGGCTTTGCCCGTGTAGCCGCACCCTTTAGGGTGTCGGCGCATTCATTGAGATGCACCCTTGATGATTATTTATATCTGCGGTTTGTAAATTACATTCAAAATCTAAATTCTATATGTCAGACGCTAATTTTACCGCTACGATGCCTCAAGAATCTCTCCAATCACAATTATCTCAGCCATCGCCTATTCTTTCTTTGCGAGAGAAAACTTTAGCAATCCGCAACAGTCTGCGTCCCGGACAACAGCAAATGGCTGACTGGCAATCTGGACCACTGGCTGTTTCCGCCGTTCCTGGTGCTGGTAAATCCACAGGTATGGCAGCAGCGGCAGCGATCGCGATCGCACGTCAATATGAGCGTTATGATGGTTCGCGCTCATCCTCCCGCCGTCAATTGGTGGTCGTCACTTTTACTCGCTCTGCCGCTGCCAATATTAAAGCGAAAATCCGCAATTACTTACGAGATGATTTATCTCTACCTCAGACAGGCTTTTTTGTCTATACTCTGCATGGTCTGGCATTAAATATTGCTAGCCGCCATTCTGACTTATCAGGTTTACAGCTAGAAAATGTCACATTAATCACACCAAGCCAAAGCCACCGCTTCATCCGCACTGCTGTAGAACAATGGATTGCCAATAATCCAGGACGATATTCCCGATTGCTGGAAGGTCATCAATTTGATGGTGAAGAGACAGAAAGATTACGTCGTCAGTCGGTGCTACGGACAGAAGTCTTGCCAGAATTGGCTACTACAGTAATTCATGAAGCGAAAAGTTCTGGGATATCGCCAGAAAAGTTGCGGGAGTGGAGTCAACAAACCACAGATGAATATGCAATTTTGCGCGTAGCATCTGGTTTGTATGAGCAATATCAAAATTTAATGCGATCGCGTGACTTCATCGACTACGACGATATGATTTTAGCCGCGTTGCGGGTTATGGAAAACGATAGCGCTCGTCGCATTGAGCAAAACCAAGTTTTTGCCGTCTTTGAAGACGAAGCCCAGGATTCTAGTCCTCTTCAGACGCAGCTGCTGGAGATTTTGGCAAGTGATCCAGGAGGGGGAGCAGGGAAGCAGGGGGAGGATTCTTTACTCAGCACTCAGGACTCAGCACTCAACTTGGTGCGCGTTGGTGACCCTAACCAAGCGATTAACTCTACATTCACCCCTGCTGATCCGATTTATTTCCGGCAATTTTGCGAAGAGTGCGATCGCGCCGAGCGATTGGCAACAATGGATCAAGCCGGTCGCAGTACTAAAATTATTATCGAAGCTGCTAACTTTGCTTTGGAATGGGTAAATAGCTTTTATGGAGTCAAAAGTAGAGACGCGATTAATCGCGTCTGTCAAGAGTCAAAGGTACAGACGCGATTAATCGCGTCTGTACCGCATAACGCCATAACCTCACTTCCCTTTCGTCCTCAAAAAATCCGCACTGTTGAGATTGGTGATCCGCAAAAAAATGCTAATCCAGCACCACTGGGACGAGGGTTAGAACTGTATACTCCTCGTGACATTCATCACACAAGTGAATTGCTATCCCAGAGAGTGATTGAGTTATTTGCCCAAGATCCAACAAAAATCAGCGCAGCGGTTTTAGTGCGAGAAAATCGCCAAGGACGTTGGCTAGCAGAGGCTCTTACACCTATTTGCAAGGAGCATCAAATTACACTTTACGATGTGGGAGAACGCGATCGCCGCTCCCATGTTCCACAAGAAGTTTTGGCATTATTGCAATTTTGCGATCGCCCCCACTCCCCTGATTACCTCAAAGCCGCTTTAGAAGCCTTGGTGCAGCGCCAGTTAATTCCTACCCAAGACCTCAACGCCCTTGCTAGTCTCCCAGAAGAATTTTTGTATCCTGGACCCTTAGCTCCACCCCAGCCAGAAGCAGTACAAAAAGCATCACATTTATGTCGCAGTTTACTCCGCGCCCGCTTAGAACTGCCTCTGTATCAGCTAATTTCCTTCCTTGCTTTGACATTAAACTACGACCAAGCAGAACTAGCGACTGCTGACAAACTCGCAGAAAGGGTAAATCAGCAAATAGCTGGCAATAGTTCGATGGGGACGATGCTGTCAGCCTTAAGTGAAATAGTCAATTCCGAACGATTTGAACCTGTGGAAACTGATGATTCAGAAGCACGTTATACCCGTGCTGGTCAGCTGACGATTATTACCATGCACAAAGCCAAAGGGCTGGACTGGGACTATGTGTTTCTTCCCTTTCTGCATGAAAACTTGATTCCTGGCAGGTTTTGGGTTCCGCCTCAAAGCCAGTTTTTAGGCGATTTTACTTTATCAGAAGTGGCTCGCGCCCAACTTCGTGCTGCTCTCCACGGAGAATCTAATATACCGGATGTGACACAAGCGTGGGAACAGGCAAAACACCTGAAAACCGCTGAGGAATACCGTTTACTCTATGTTGCTATGACACGGGCAAAGCAGCTTTTGTGGATGTCAGCAGCACAGAAAGCGCCCTTTACTTGGAGCAAACCAGAGAATTTACAAGAACAAGCGCCTTGTCCAGTATTTGGAGCATTAAAGCGTCAGTTTCCAGAATGTGTAAGTTAGCTTTGCAGGTTGATGCAATCGTATTGTAAGTCGATGCAATCGCATTGTAAGCCGATGCAATCGCATTGCAAGCCGATGCAATCGCATTGTAAGTCGATGCAATCGCATTGTAAGTCGATACAATCGCATTGTAAGCCGATGCAATCGCATTGTAAGTCGATGCAATCGCATTGCAAGCCGATACAATCGCATTGTAAGCCGATGCAATCGCATTGCAGGAGCATGTAGAGACGTTGCATTGCAACGTCTCAGAGCGAGGTTATCGGCGTGCAAATTATCTTATCCCAAGCGTATTGCTGTCTAACTAGCTAATAGTCAGCAGGGAACCATGCTGAGGACAGCATCATCTTTAAACCTACTTAGGCAGGGAATGCTCTACTGAGAAATGGATGACGATACTACCCAACAACCTGAACCGCATCCGCAAGACGGCTGTTAGGCAGTAATCTTTAATATTGAAGGTAGGACAACAGGATGAAATCCATCATTAAGCTATTTCCTTTGATCAACGAAGCTCTCAAGTCCCCCAAAGGGGTTGTATTTACTCTCGCTTTGACCAGTCTGCTATCTTTTGCATTCGTATTCACTTGCAATAATTCTGCTGAGGCTGCTCCTAGTCCAGAACAGATACAATTATTATCCCAACGCCCCCAGAATCGCTCAAACAGGCTACCTAGAGCCGTTGTTAGAGCCGTGTTACGCGATGCTTCAAAGCGTTCTGGAGAGGCAATTGCTTATTTGAAAATCACTCAATTCAAATCCCAAACCTTTGGCAATCCTTGCGAATTCAACTTTGGCGAAATTTGTACAAGGGAATACAACCCCATTGAAGGGTGGGAAGTGATTGTCCAGGTGAAGCAGCAATCTTGGACTTACCATGTAAATAAATCTGGATCGCAAATCGTTTTAGATCCGAAAGTCAATGTATCAGGCGCTACTCAATTACCCAAAGCGATCGCAGATGCAATTCTGGGCGATGCATCAAAGCGTTCTGGGGTAGCAGTTGCTGATTTAAAAATCACTCAAGCTACACCGAAAACCTTTGGCAATCCCTGCCAATTCAACTTTGGTGAAATCTGCACCCAGCAGTACGACCCAGTTGAAGGCTGGGAAGTGATGGTCAAAGTTAAGGAGCAATCTTGGACTTACCATGTAAATAAATCCGGCTCACAAATCGTTTTAGATCCAAAAGTCAGCGCCACTGCTAAAAGTTAAATTATTACTGACTTTGGTTTTTTTTAATCTTCTCACGCTGTGCTTTTGCCATCACAGCACGGATATAGTCATTTTTACCATTGGTATAAGCCTCGCGATCGCTCCGAAAAATTGCTGCTAAATTGCGCTTTAGCAATTCACTAAATTTAATTGTCTTAATCTATAATGATAGATTGTGTCGAATTAAAGCCAGCCCATGCCTAAACTAAAGACCCGTAAAGCAGCGGCGAAGCGATTCCGTGCTACCGGCACCGGCAAAATCGTACGTCGCAAAGCCTTTAAAAACCACCTTCTAGAGCATAAAAGTTCTAACAAGAAACGCAGCATGTCCAAGACTACACTTGTACATGAACGCGATGAAGATAATGTACGCTTGATGCTTCCATATTTGTAAGTCCTCCAGGAATATTAAATTATGACTCGGGTAAAACGCGGTAACGTAGCTCGTAAACGCCGCAATAAAATTCTCAAACTAGCTAAAGGTTTTCGCGGTTCCCACTCAACTCTGTTTAGAACCGCTAACCAACAAGTGATGAAGGCACTACGCAGTGCCTACCGCGATCGCAAAAACAAAAAGCGCGATTTTCGTCGTCTTTGGATCACCCGCATCAACGCTGCTGCTAGGCTACACGGCTTGAGTTACAGCCAGTTGATTGGCAACCTGAAAAAAGCCGAGATCCAACTAAATCGCAAGATGTTGGCACAATTGGCAGTTCTCGATCCAGCTAGCTTCAGCAAAGTTGCTGAATTAGCAAGTCAAGCTAAAGGATAAAGGTGGTAACGGATGAATAACCGATGTAACAGATGGCTATCAATTAATCGGTTACATCTGGTATTATCCGCTACCATAATTTGCATTTTCTGCTTTTCCATTTTGGGAACAGGATTAAGCGCATCTGCCGCTCAAATGCCAGAAACTCAGCGACGGGGGCATTTAACTATTGCCGTCAAAGATAACTTGTGTCCTTTGGGATTTAGAGATGCCAGCGGCAATTTGCAAGGTTTAGAAATTGACTTAGCAAAGCGTTTAGCAGTTGATTTGCTAGGTAAAGCAGATGCTGTCAAGTTGCAACCCGTAGCGAATCGCGATCGCCTGAGTGTAGTTTTAGACAAAAAAGTTGATTTAGCGATCGCCAGAGTCACAGCAACCGAGTCACGCGCTCGCTTAGTTAGTTTCAGTGTTCCTTACTACTTTGATGGCGCTGTATTAGTTACAAAAGATGCCTCTGTGCAAAAACTCAGCGATTTGGCAAAACGAAAAGTTGCCGTACTCAACAACTCCAGTACCATCGCCCAAGTGCGGTACTATGTGCCAAATGCCGAGTTAGTAGGAGTAAATTCCTACGAGGAAGCAAGAGAGCAAATAGAAAGCAATACCGCCGCAGCTTTTGGCGCAGACGCTAGCGTTCTAAGTGGTTGGGTACAACAATATCCTCAATATCGCCTACTGCCAACTAAACTATCAACTGAACCCTTGTCTGTAGTAATGCCCAAGGGATTGCAGTACGATGAGTTAAGACGAGGGGTGAATGAAGCGATCGCTCGTTACATAGCAGAAGGTTGGCTCCAGCAACGCTCCCAATATTGGGGTTTACCATAAAGTCAGTGCTGAGTGGGAGAGTGGGGGAGCAGAGGAGCAGAGGAGCAGAGGGTGAGCAGGGACAATGGGAAAGTTATTAACTCTTGACTCTTGACTCTTGACTCTTGTACAGACGCGATTAATCGCGTCTCTACTCTTGACTCTTGACGAATAACAAACGACAAACAGCTAATAATAGATACAGAAGTAACTTTTAATAATTGTATTTGCAGGAAATGGATAACAATCTAGCAATTGTTTATCTCGGAATTTTGGTGGGTCTGCTCACATTTACACTTGTGGGTCTTTCTCGCCAAGTCTTCAAAACTCGCAAGCTTGAAAGCTCTCTGTCACGATTGCGAAAGAAGTTAGAGAAAGAAAAAGGTACGGCTCAAGAATATTACGAGTTAGCGAGTATTTATTCAGAAAAAAAATTGTTTTCCCAGGCGATCGCGCTATTTCAAAGAGCTATTAAAGCCGCTGAAGAAGAGGGCGAAGAAAATATTGCCCCCATTTATAATGGTCTGGGCTATGCTTACTTTGTCCAAGAGCAATATGACTTAGCGATTCGTCAGTACAAAGAAGCCCTCAAAAATAAACCCGACTATGTGACAGGGCTAAATAATCTCGGTCATGCTTACGAGCGGAAAAAATTAACTGCTCAAGCGCTTCAAATGTATGAAGAAGCACTAAAACTTGCTCCTAATAACTCTACTGCTAAACGCCGCGCTGAATCTTTACGTCGTTTGGTTTCTGCGTAACTGTTAGCAAATTAATTTAGCGTTAGTCTCTTAATCTATCGGTTTTCAGGCTTATGCTTGGAAATAGATAAGTATACGTTTCTTGAAAGAATGTAAACGGATGATTAAGAGGCTGCGTTTTTTTTTGATAGCTATTATTATCACTGTCTTTATTGCTATCTCACTAGGATTTATAGAAATCTTGTCTGCTCAGCAGCCCTCGATTTCCCATCCTCTCACTTCATTAACGGAGATAGAAATTAGCACAGCTGTTTCGGTCATCAAAAGAGAAAAAACTTTGAGCCAAATGGCAGCTTTTCCACTTATTACTTTGCAAGAACCAGATAAAGAAGAAGTTCTGAAATTCACACCTGGTAAACCGTTTAAAAGAAAAGCTTTTTTGGTAGTCTATGAGCGATCGCAAAACAAAACCTACGAGGGAATCGTTGACCTGAGAAACAAAACCTTAAGTTCCTGGAAAGAAATACCCTCTGTTCAACCTGCAATTATTAATCCAGAATATGAACTAGCAACTCAGGTAGTCAAAGCCGATCCCCAATGGCAAAAAGCGATGCAAAGCCGGGGAATTACAGATTTCAATCAAGTTAAAATCAGTTGTTGGGCACCAGGAATCCTGAGTAAACAGGAAGAAGCCGCAGGTAATCGTCTTTGTCGAGCCTTATCTTATTACAAAGGCGAACGCTGGAATTATTACGGTAGTCCAATTGAAGGAGTGCTAGCAACCGTTAATTTGAATACGGGTAAAATTGCCAGTTTTGTTGATAGGGGAATAGTACCTTTTTCTAAAGAAAACTGGAACTACGATGTTAAGTCCTTGGGCAAATTACTTTCACCACTTAAAGCCTTGAAAATTCTCCAACCCAATGGTGCAAGTTTCCGGCTCAATGGTAATGAAATTAGCTGGCAAGGTTGGAAGTTTCGCTATCTGATGCATCCCCGTAGTGGATTGATACTGTACCAAGTGAATTATAACGACGGGGAAAATGTCCGACCAGTGTTATACCGCGCTAGCCTATCGGAGATGGTAGTACCTTACGTCGATCCTGAGCCTACCTGGTCATTTAGAAATGCATTTGATGTTGGGGAATACAACTTTGGTTTGCTAGCAAATACGATGGAATTGGGAAAAGAAATTCCCGAAAACGGTCTTTTGCTAAATGCTGTGTTGGCTAATGAGCAGGGAGAACCTCATGTAATACCGGGGGTTATCGGTATCTACGAGCGCGATAACGGAATGCTTTGGAAGCACTATGAGTACAACACCCAACGTAATGATGTCCGTCGTAATCGAGAATTAGTCATGACGATGACTGCGGCGGTTGACAACTATGATTACAGCGTCAATTGGATCTTTCACCAGGATGGGACTTTAGAAGTCCAGAATGAATTAACGGGTATTCTACTAGCACAGGGAACGGCTGGCGAAAAACAATCTAAGGATAATTCCTATGGACGGTTAATTGCAAAAAACATTGTCGGGGTGAATCACCAGCATTTTTTCAACTACCGCCTAGATATGGATGTAGATGGTCAGCCTAATTCTGTGATGGAAATGAATGTGAAAGCCTTACCAATGGATGAGAAAAATCCTTTAGGAAATGCGATCGCAACTGAAGAAACCCCACTAACAAAAGAAACGGCTGCTGTTCGCGATATTGACATGAAACACAGTCGGGAATGGATGATTATTAGTGCAGACAAGAAAAATACTCTGGGAGGCGCTCCTGGATATATGCTGATGCCTGGAGGGAATTCAATATTTTTCCCTGTGGAAGGATCAAAAATACGCCAAAAAGCCGGCTTTGCTACTCATCATGTCTGGGTAACAAAATATGAGCCAGATGAACTTTACGCTGGTGGAGATTATCCTAACCAAGCGCAGCCGGGACAGGGTTTACCTAAATATATTGCAGACGATGAGTCTTTGATGGGTGAAGATATTGTGTTGTGGTACACAATGGGCGTGACTCATATTCCGCGATCGGAGGATTGGCCTGTGATGCCTGTTCACCGAGTTGGTTTTAAACTCGTTCCTAGAGGATTCTTTAGCCGCAATCCAGCGATAAATTTACCTGAGCCGATATCTGCAAACTAGTGGTTCATGTTATTGGTCAGATCCCCAACTTCTTGAAGAAGTCGGGGATCTGTATGACTTGATGAGCCACGGCGATCGCCAGGGATAAAATTGTATCAATTAACGTCGCCGTCGATGATTGGCTTTCTCTTCCAGCGCCACTCTGGGCGATCGCTTGTCAATTTTGCAGCGTGTACGGTTTGACAAAAACTGACGAAAGCGCGTGCTAAAGTTTGATTTAGCACGTAAACTTGTTACAAAAAAGTCATTTAGCCATAGTGGTAAGGCTTTTGCAGCTTTACTTCCTCAAATAGAAAAGTTATTGTAGCTTTTCAGCTTAATTAACCTCAAATAAAGCACGCTTCTCATTCCCCCCTCCTTTCCAGCCTCTAGCCCCTAAAAAAATCTGTTACCAAAACAGAAACCACAGATGAGTCCGCTAGCTGCACCTAATAAAATCAACATTGAGATCAGGTTATTCTTAATGTTAAATTTCCCAATTAATTACCGTTAAAATTGTTACCTTCGCAAATTCTAGATCGGCAGTCACTAAGCTTGCTGAATTTTGAATCGTCATTGCTGCAATTACTGCATCTGGTAGTTTCAACCGATATTGTTGGCGAATTTCAATGATTTTCTCAATTAAAACAGCATCACTCGCCACTAAACTGATAACCTCAACTCGTTGCAAAAACTGCTCAAAAAGTTGACGATCCTCTTGACTCAGCCCAGAAAACGCCAGAAATTCAATTTGGCTAATAACTGAAACTCCAATCCAATCAGCATCTTGAAGTAATTGAATAAGTTGAGAATTTCCTTGAAGCAGAAACACAATCGCATTCGTATCCAACACGTAGCGATTACCATTCATCGCGTAGATTTCTCTGCACTCCTACCGCATCTCCCCGCCAAGTTAATCGCCCCACCAAATCAGAGAAATCATAACTAGGTTGCTGCTTTTCCTCTGACGAAACTGGATTCAAAACAACTACAATGTCCACTTCAACCGCCGCTAACTGCGTTGGAATATTAATATTTAAATATCCTGATTCATCGATTTTAGTTGTAAGTTTTAAAACTTCCATTGCCAAATAATTAGTAAACCTCATCTTATTCTAGGTTTTGTAGAGCGAACATTGCTCAGTCACATCCCCAGATCCCCGACTTTTTTGAAAAGTCGGGGATCTTGTCCCTCATGGCTTATTTCATCCAGACTGGAATAGCTAGGAGTATCATCAAACACAAGAGATTTAAGGGACTCGAACACTGGGGTACTTTTCAACGCCTTGAGGTCTTTGATAAAACTAGGCATATACGGTCAAATTAAGGTTTTGAAACCCACCTCCGTGGGTTTTGTTTGTATAGACGCGGTTTATAACCGCCCATTTCGCTAGCCTCTAAACCCCAGCCCCTAAAAAATCTGTTACCAAAACAGAAACCACAGATGAGTCCGCTAGCTGCACCTATAAAATCAACATAAAGTTTCAGCAATATTACGGGCGACAATTAAATAATTTACTAATAAGCGGAATTGATGCCGACAGGATTGGGCTGTAAATAATAACTGGATTGAGGGTGTAAGACTAAAGAATGAATAAGATTGCCAAGTTTCAACGAGTTGGCTGGTGGTTTATACCAAAATTGACCCGCTACAGTTTAACTTTGTTGCTGAGTGCGGTAATGCTTGCTGATGCTGTGGGGGCTACACCAAAAAACCGAGGGTTGCAGATAGCACAGCTACCAGAAACCACTCAACAAAATGCCACTCGCGCTGCTGCGGAACAAGCTATGCAAGAAGCGTTGAAACTTTATCAACAAGGGACAGCAGAATCGCTGCGACAGGCGATCGGGAAATGGCAAGAAGCGCTGAAGCTTTGGCAACAAGTTGATGATAAAAGCTGGGAAGCCATCATCCTCACCAATATTGGCAGTGTCTATGACTCATTAGGAGAAAAGCAATCAGCGCTCAAATACTACAACCAAGCTTTACCCATACGCCGTGCAGTCGGGGACAGAACAGGGGAAGCCACCACCCTCAACAATATTGGCATTGTCTATGACTCATTAGGAGAAAAACAATCAGCGCTCAAATACTACAACCAAGCTTTACCCATAACGCGTGCAGTAGGAGACAGGGGAGGGGAAGCCATCACCCTCAACAATATTGGCAGTGTCTACTACTCATTAGGAGAAAAGCAATCAGCGCTCAAATACTACAACCAATCTTTACCCATAACGCGTGCAGTAGGAGACAGGGGAGGGGAAGCCATCACCCTCAGCAATATTGGCAGTGTCTATGACTCATTAGGAGAAAAGCAATCAGCGCTCAAATACTACAACCAATCTTTACCTATAATCCGTGCAGTCGGGGGCAGAAGAGGAGAAGCCACCACCCTCAACAATATTGGCAGAGTATACGACGATTTAGGAGAAAAGCAATCAGCGCTCAAATACTTCAACCAAGCTTTACCCATACGCCGTGCAGTCGGGGACAGAAGAGGAGAAGCCACCACCCTCAACAATATTGGCAGAGTATACGACGATTTAGGAGAAAAGCAACAAGCGCTCAAATACTACAACCAAGTTTTACCCATACGCCGTGTAGTCGGGGACAGAACAGGGGAAGCCACCACCCTCAACAATATTGGCATTGTCTATGACTCATTAGGAGAAAAACAATCAGCGCTCAAATACTACAACCAAGCTTTACCCATACTCCGTGCAGTGGGGGACAGAAGAGTGGAAGCCATCACCCTCAGTAATATTGGCAGTGTCTACGACGATTTAGGAGAAAAGCAATCAGCGCTCAAATACTACAACCAAGCATTACCCATAAACCGTGCAGTGGAGGACAACGGAGGGGAAGCCACTACCCTCAACAATATTGGCGGTGTCTACTTTTCATTAGGAGAAAAGCAATCAGCGCTCAAATACTTCAACCAAGCTTTACCCATACTCCGTAAAGTGGAGAACAGCGGAGTGGAAGCCACTAACCTCAACAATATTGGCGGTGTCTACTTTTCATTAGGAGAAAAGCAATCAGCGCTCAAATACTACAACCAAGCTTTACCCATACTCCGTAAAGTGGGAGACAAGGGAGGCGAAGCCAACACCCTCTCTAACATGGCTTTACTAGAACGCGATCGCGGTAATTTACAACAAGCCCAAACACATATTCAAGCTGCTATCAACATTATTGAAGATTTACGCACCAAAATAGCTGATCAACAACTACGCGCTTCTTACTTTGCCTCAGTCCAAGACTACTACAAGTTCTACACCGACCTGCTGATGCAACTGCACAAAAAAGACCCATCAAGAGGATACGATGCATTGGCACTGCAAGTTAGCGATCGCTCTCGTGCCCGTGGTCTAATTGAACTACTAACGGAAGCAAATATAGATATCAAAAAAGGCATTGACCCAAAACTTTTAGCAGAAGAAAACAGTTTGCGATCGCAAATTAATGCTAAAGAAAAATTATTATCAGAACTATCAACTAAAAAAGAAACCCCAGAACAACTTTTAACCAACACCAAACAACAAATCGAAGACATACTCAAACAACAGCGAGAACTTGAGATCAAAATCCGCGCCAATAATCCTGAATATGCCGATTTGATATATCCCCAACCTCTGACTCTTAAACAAATTCAGCAACAACTAGATAAAGACACACTGCTATTGCAATATTCTTTAGGTGAGGAACGTAGCTATCTTTGGGCTGTCACACCCGGCTCTCTCTATAGCTATGAGCTTCCAGGACGGGAAAAGATAGACAAAGCAGCCAAGAATTTATATAACAATTACTTAAAAAATCCTGGGATGCTGGGAGTTTCCCCAGAAGAAACGGCTAAAGCTGCTAATGAACTTAGTCAACTTATCCTCGCGCCTGTTGCTGATAAGTTGGGGCAAAAACGCCTAGTAATTGTTGGTGACGAAGCTTTACAATACATTCCCTTTGCGGCATTAACTGACCTAACCCCCCAGCCCCCTTCCCTATCAGGGAAGGGGGAGCAAGATCAACTCCCCTCTCCTCCCAGGAGAGGGGTTGGGGGAGAGGTCAATTATCAACCATTGGTAGTCAACCATGAAATTATCAGTCTACCTTCCGCCTCCACCATTGCCATTCTCAGGAAACAAATCAAAGGGCGCACCAAAGCAGCGAAAACTCTCGCCATCCTTGCAGACCCAGTGTTTAGCGCTAACGATCAGCGAGTAACTGGCAAATCCTCTAATGTAGCTAATAATAACATTGACCTGCAACTAGAAGAGTCTGCCCTGAAGCGGTCTAGTAGAAACATCAATCGCAGCGAAATTCAAAGACTCGAAGGCACAGAAAAAGAGGCGCGGGAGATTCTCAAACTTGTCTCACCGTCAGAAAATCTCCAAGCCTTTGGTTTTGACGCTAACTACAACTGGGCTACCAATAAGCAACTGAGTCAATACAAGATGCTGCATTTTGCTACCCACGGCTTTCTAGACAGCACTGACCCAGAGTTATCAGGAATTGTCCTTTCTCTGATAGATAAACAAGGTAAGTCCCAAAGAGGCTTTTTACGCCTCGCTGATATCTTTAACCTCAACTTCCCAGCGGAGTTGGTGGTGCTGAGTGCCTGCGAAACTGGGCTGGGTAAGGATGTTAAAGGAGAAGGGCTAGTAGGGTTGACAAGAGGATTAATGTATGCAGGTGCAGCGCGGGTGGTAGTGTCTTTATGGAACGTTGATGATGAAGCGACATCGTTATTGATGAGCCAATTTTACAGCCAAATGTTGCAGCAAGGGAAAACTCCCGCCGCCGCACTCAGAGCCGCACAACTAAAAATGTGGGAACAAGAAAAGTGGCGGAATCCATATTCTTGGTCGGCTTTTACTCTGCTGGGTGAGTGGCGGTGAATTATTCGTAATTCGTAATAATGCTTCCAGCAGGCTATGCCAACGTAATTCGTAATTTGTAACAGTGAACATCGTAGGTTGGGTTGAACAAAGTGAAACCCAACAAACCCCCGAAAATGTTGGGTTTCGTTCCTCAACCCAACCTACTGTAAGACAAAATTTATCAGGAGTCATTTTTCATGAAAAGCATATTTCCATCCAGACAATTTATTTTTCCCTGCGTAGCAACAATTGGGGTAGGAATTTTGGGGATTTGGGCTTCAGTCTCAGCCGAACCACAAACCGCACCCAGGTTTACCAAAGTTGAAAATCCCGGAGAATTTAAACTACAAGGAAAAGGGGAGCCTTCGGTGCTAAATCAAAAGGAGGAACTCCCCGGACAACGGGTAATTATTGGTTCAAAGGATGACCGTATTCCCATGACTAGCAGAAACTACCCTTGGTCAGCCATTGGTAAAATTGAGGGGGTAAGTGCTGACGGGAACGGTTACAGTTGCACGGGAACGTTGATTGCTGAAGACGTTGTTTTGACGAATGCTCACTGTGTTGTTAACCCAGAAACCCGAAAAGTTAGTCAAGCGATCGCATTTCTGCCAAACTTAGTTAATGGTGTCGTCAAAAATAAAAATGATGTAGCTTATGCAACTAATGTTTATTACGGCACAGACTTTAAAAATGGCACTTTAGCCGATTACTCAAACGACTGGGCGATTTTGAAGCTCAACAAGCCTATCGGTAAAAAATATGGTTATCTGGGCTGGAAATCCCTACCATCTTCTCGTTTGGTTGGCGATACAAAAAAGTTCTCTTTGGTAGGTTATTCTAGTGATTTTCCCAACCCTAAGAAAAAAGGTTATGAAACTCTAAATGCTGGTGAAAGTATGACTGCTGGCGTTCACTTACAATGTAGTATCCTACGCCGTCAGGATAGTTTATTGTACCATAACTGTGATACTAATCACGGTGCTTCTGGCGGTGCAATTATTAGTAATATAAACGGCAAGTATTATATTTTAGCCCTCCACTCCGGCTCAAACGAGGTTAATGGATTGCTGCTGAACCGTGCTGTGGAAATGTCTCGCTTGGATGAGTGGTTGCAACGGAATTAAGAAAATACTAAGCCGGTATTGAGCCGAGATTCGGATACTGTTGCTGTTGATGGTTAATGCATTGCCTGTAATTGAAAACAAATTTGCCGAAACATTACAATTTATTTAAATTAAACAACATCTAATATTGTTAAAGTTGGAAGCCACATCCCATTCAGTAAGGAAGTTTGAGCGATCGCGCTCCAGATGAAATCCTTACAAGTCTTCACTTCATCAAGGCTACAACTTTTGAGACAATCAGAAACGACTTAATAATCAAGCACTTATAGTTCACATCTTAAATCGGGTAGAGACACAAACATGAAATTGGCTTACTGGATGTATGCAGGCCCAGCCCACATCGGCACTCTGAGGATCGCTAGTTCTTTTAAAAACGTTCATGCGATCATGCACGCCCCCATTGGAGATGACTACTTTAACGTCATGCGCTCCATGCTATCGCGGGAGAGGGATTTCACTCCGGTAACAACGAGTGTCGTTGACCGCAACGTTTTGGCGCGTGGTTCCCAAGAGAAAGTAGTAGATAACATCACCCGCAAGGATGCTGAGGAACACCCAGATTTGATTGTGTTAACTCCCACCTGCACCTCTAGCATTTTGCAAGAAGACCTGCACAACTTTGTCGAACGGGCGCAGCTGGAAGCAAAAGGAGATGTAATGCTGGCGGATGTGAACCACTACCGCTACAATGAACTGCAAGCAGCCGATCGCACTCTAGATCAAATTGTCCAATACTACATAGAGAAAGCCCGGAAGCGGGGCGAATTGGCAGAGGGCAAAACAGAGAAGCCCTCGGTTAACATTATCGGTACTACCACCCTCGGTTTCCACAACAATCACGACTGCACCGAACTGAAACGGCTGATGGCTGACTTGGGCATTGAGGTAAATACCTTAATTCCCGAAGGTGCTTCGGTGAACGACTTGAAAAAGATGTCCCAAGCCTGGTTTAACCTAGTGCCTTACCGTGAACTCGGTTTAACCACAGCTCGTTACCTAGAAGAACAATTCGGCACACCCTATATAGACATTACCCCAATGGGTGTAGTGGAAACTGCCCGTTGTATTCGCAAGATTCAGCAGGTAATTAACGCTCAAGGCGCAGAAGTTGACTACGAAAACTTCATCAATGAGCAAACCCTGTATGTATCTCAGGCTGCTTGGTTCTCCCGTTCTATTGACTGTCAAAACTTGACTGGTAAAAAAGCTGTGGTCTTTGGTGACAACACCCACGCCGCCGCCATTACCAAAATTCTGACGCGAGAAATGGGGATTCACGTTGTTTGGGCTGGAACCTACTGTAAATATGATGCAGATTGGTTCCGCGAACAGGTGAGCGAATATTGCGATGAAGTGCTAATCTCTGAAGATCATGGTGCAATTGGGGATGCGATCGCTCGCGTCGAACCTTCTGCTATTTTCGGCACCCAAATGGAACGCCACGTCGGTAAGCGTTTGGATATTCCTTGTGGTGTCATAGCTGCACCAATCCACGTCCAAAACTTCCCCATTGGTTACAAACCATTTATGGGTTACGAAGGCACGAATCAGATTACAGATTTGATCTACAATTCTTTTACTTTGGGAATGGAAGATCACCTGTTAGAAATCTTTGGTGGTCACGACACTAAGGAAGTTATTACTAGAGGAATTTCTGCTGATTCTGACCTCAACTGGACAAAAGATGGTCAAGCAGAATTGAATAAGATTCCTGGATTTGTTCGGGGTAAAGTGAAGCGAAATACTGAGAAATTTGCCCGCGATCGCGGTTTCAAAGAAATCAACGCTGAGGTTCTTTACGCCGCGAAGGAAGCTGTAGGCGCATAGATTCGGGAGTTAGCGATTATTTAAATTAAAGGGTGTCCTGCATGGATGCCCTTTTTGCTTATTTATCCATAATTTACTCAGAAGAAACTGGACATAGTGCAGTTTCTTTGTACATTTTATATTTTGACAGCGACTTTATATTTTTTACTGCTAAATTCTTACATATAAGAATTAACGTAAATTATACAAAAATGAATATTGAAGAATCTAACAATGAAAAATCGGCCTTAATTGCCGAACTCGCCAAACTTAGTATCAAGCATAATCCTGAAAAAATTGTTCGGATTACCAAGCAAGTTGATGGCAAAATCGTATTTTTAGAAGGGGGAAAAGCTGGTAGAAGAGGTAGCGGATTATCACACATCTTAAAGGAACATCAAGATGATTTTTTCAGACGCGGAATTTCTCAGAATGAAATCGCTGATGCTGTTATGGCTGCTGTGACAAGAGGAAAGTTTCTTGGTTATCAAGGAACGATAGAACCTCGCCGGGAAATCTATGAAGTAATTTTTAATGGACAAACACAATACATCGCAGTGACGATAAGCGATAATGGTTATATAGTCGGAGCTAATCCCGCGTCGTTACCATAATTCCACCTGAATAGCTATGGCAATTAAGATAAAACTAATGGCTGATTATGGGTGTGACCCTTTATGGTGGGCAGATGCTGATAAAGTTGGTAATATCGATCCGGCAAGACTGCCCCTTAGTAAAGAAACCATTAGCCATCTGAGAAAATGGGCATCTGCTTATAATGCAACATTAAATTGGCAAGATCCTGGTAACTCCCCAGATTTGAGTGTAGAGGCTGAAGCGGCTTTTGAAGAAGAGGGAATTAGTCTGTGGAAGCAACTGCAAACAGAACTTGCACCTAATTATCAAGTTGTTTATTTCAGTGAGCCTTTAGGCAAGGTTTTAACTCATCCTAGTGAATTAGAAGTTTTGCGTGCTATTCAGCAATGATTTCACCTAACAGAATATAAATCTAGTGCAGCACTAAGAAATTTGTCCGCGAGCGGCTTCAAAGAAATCAACGCTGAGGTGCTATACGCCGCGAAGGAAGCTGTCGGCGCTTAATGATAATTCAGTTATCAGCTATAAAACTGATAGATAGAATTCCATAGAAGAGTGTTTCTTTGAAAGAACACTCTTCTGCTTATTATGAAATAAATTTTCCTGCACAAACTAATTTATTACAAATGGTGTATTTATGAGCAACAATCAATTATCCAACAGATCTAACGAAAATAGACTGTACACCAGATTAGTTACTACACTCAAGATACTTCAGTTTGTCGGCTTTTTTATTGTAGTCGTTTTCTTTGTTGTAATATTTTCAATATTTGGTCAAACTTTAAGTTTTGGTGGAACTAATATATTAATTCTCTTACCTTTAATTTATGTGATTATTCCCTGTATTATTATATATATTATGACAGCAGCTTTAATAGCAATCATTGACCTTTTAAGCCGTATAGAAAGGAATACAAGGTCTGAATAATAGCTAATACCATTTCCATATGAAGACGCATAGAAAGAACCCCACCGCCTGCGGCACCTCCCCTTGGTAAGGGGAGGTTGGTAGGGGTCAAAATAATGTGCAACCTCACAAAGAATTGGTATAAGGACTAATCATGCGCTGAAGTCCAATCAATATTTATTCATATTATTCCGGTTTAAAACTCCTCCCATAATCAACAATGTGGTTAATCTCTAAAACCTTAATCTGATTAGGCTTTATATTTTAAGACAGGCTTTGCCGTATGATTTTAGTCATTTTTATTACATAAATTTTAAAAATGATGTCTGATGATAAACTGCTGTGCGTTTACAGACTCTGATAAAGCTTATCTTGCAAGATGCTACCCTATGGCGATGCCTGCGGCAACCACTGTGGCGATCGCATTATTTTGGTACTTGCACCAACTGCGCTACATCCTCACCAAGTCGAGTAAAATCATTAGCGTTAATAGTTAGCAAAATATCAACATTTGCCTTTATTGCAGCCTGAGCAATCAAAGCATCGTAGATACCTCCTCCTGGAAGATTTAAACTTACCATCCTAGCTATCGTCGCTTGATAATCTTCAGCAGTAAGAACAACTTTATGAGACTTTTTGAGATTTTCCCCAAGCAATCGCTGTGCTAACGCCGGATTAATTCGCGGATTCCGAGGAAGACGGGTAAGTATGGCATAAAGTTCAGCCAGAGTGTGAGTTGAAACAAATCCTTCTATCTCCTCTGTCTGGACACGCTGCAACCAGGGTAAACTCTCTGAGTGCCTAGGATGCTCTGCCACCATTGCTGCCACAAGTACAGAGGTATCAAATAATATTTTCACCAGGATGTAAATTTCTTAATTCGTTCTTCTCTTAAATCATGCACAGATGTTTCCCAGTTTTTTGCGCCTTGAGCTTGTACTACTAATACTCCCTTAACATACTCAATAGGCAAACCCTCACCTAGTTCTTCTAGTTGCCAATCAATAGGTTCACCCAAATTAGATAAGTCAGTTTCTACCCATGCCAGACATCCTAGGTCGGATTCCTCCTCTAATTCGTTACTTACTACAGATAGCTGAGATTCCTGACAATTTTCCTTTCGCCACTCTAGAAACTCTACGAAATCTAGAACTTCCTGCTGTGCATTTTCTGGGAGGTGTTCTAGTTTCTCCAAAATCTTTTCTTTGAGAGAATCCATGTTTGCAGACACTATCTTTGCTTAACAGTGTAACTTACTAGCTCCTTTGCTTTAGGATAGGTTTTACCTTAGCCAAAAAAAGTAAAGTCTTTAGCTATCACTCACCGTAATATTTTAGTTACTTTTATTACATTTATTTTTAGAGTGAGGTTTGACAACAAGCTGCTGTGCGTTTACGTACTTTGACAAAGCTTCTCTTGCAAGATGTTACCCTATAGCGATGCCTGCGGCAACCCCTGCGGCGATCGCATTCCTTAACTGAGAAATATACTGATAAATAAAAATTAATACCGAACAAATATCACAATACAAAATTATTACTTGAGGAATCTAATAGGCAGAATAACCCGTTAGAGTCTTAACCGATGTATATCCGATAACGAAGTAAAAAAAGCATCATAAAGCCCTCGCAATCTCTCTTATGAATAACTAGCAGATGCGTGCTAATGTTTTAATCTCATGACCTCCTCCGGCGGCTTGCCCTATGCATCTGCAACATTTACACCCACAACATCTTGAAGAATTAGTCAAGGGCAGTGGCATAGATTTACACCTAACGCAGCTCAATTTTAAGTCGCTCCAAGGCGAGAACGCCTATGAGTACCTATTAATTTCTGAGCTACTCCCGCGCACGAACACTGGAATGGTGAAAAGTAGCTGGTTACAGCGTTATGCTCATATCACTGAAGGCGGTTGGTGGTGTTCTGGACTAGACCCCCTGAATGATTGGCAAATCATGGAGTGGGGATGCTTTAAGCCAAATAAACCCCGCCAGAATAACAATGCTAAGTTCATTAAATACGAGCATCCCCCCAGTACACCAACGCGGGTATTTTGTTTGCGGGTATCTCTGCAAGTATGGCAGCAAGTCGCTGGGCGTTACAATCTAGCTATGCCTGACAATATCAACATTGCCCTCAATGGCGAAGCTGGAGGCTTTTGGCAATGGGTGATGCAACAGAATATTCCCCTGATAATCTGTGAGGGTGTAAAGAAAGCAGCGGCGCTGTTGACACAAGGATATGCAGCTATTGCAATTCCTGGAATTACCAGTAGTTATCGGGTTGTTAAAGATGAATTTGGTAAAGTCACCCGTCGTCAGTTGATTCCCGACTTAGCGGCGTTTGCTGTTACAAAGCGCAGCTTTTACATCTGCTTTGATTTTGAAACTCAATCCAAGAAAATTGCTGCTGTAAATAATGCTATTTCCCAACTTGGTTGTTTATTACAGCAAAAAAATTGTCTCGTTAAAGTTGTCGAACTTCCAGGGATAGAAAAAGGGGTTGATGAGTTTCTTGTTGCCAAAGGTGTAACTACTTTCGAGAAAATTTATCGCCAAAGTGTTGATTTAGAAATTTACCTTGCTCAAACTAAACCCCACACTGAGTTAACAATTTCGCCTGCACTCACACTCAACCGTCCTTATATAGGTGAGATACCTTTCCCCACCTCTGGATTAGTGGGAGTAAAGTCAGCCAAAGGAACGGGTAAAACTACAGCACTGCAAACTGTTGTTAATCAAGCAAAAAGTAGAAATCAGCCTGTTTTATTAATTACTCATAGAATCATATTGGGGCGGTTTTTGTGTGAAAAAATTGGTATTCAATGGGGAATAAATAAAGAAGATGGTGAGAGTGGGAATGAAACAACTCAAAGTTACTTTAAATCTCCCGCTCCTCCTATCCTCCGCTCCTCCTATCCTCTGCACTCATTAGGATTATGTGTTGATTCAATTTGGAAACTTAATCCTGATAATTGGCGCGGAGCGATAGTAATTTTAGATGAAGTAGAGCAATCTTTGTGGCATCTACTCAACAGTAATACTTGTAAACACAAGCGTGTCAAAATTTTAAAGTTATTCCAACTACTAATTGCCACAGTTCTGACCACTGGAGGGTTAATAATTGCTCAGGATGCTGATTTATCAGACGTTTCCTTAGAATATTTACAAGGATTAGCAGGAATTAAATTAACGCCTTGGGTGGTTGTGAATCAATGGAAACCTCAACAAGGTTGGGACGTTACTTTTTATGATTCTCCTAATCCAACGCCGCTGATTCACCAACTAGAATTGGATTTACTTGCAGGACGTAAATGTTACGTGACTACCGATAGTCGCTCTGGGCGTTATAGTTGTGAAACAATTGAACGTTATCTAAAAGAGCGGTTACAAAAATTACGAAAGCAATTTCCTAAAACTCTGGTAGTTAGTAGCCATACAACAAATACACCAGGTCATGCTGCGGTTGATTTCATAGCAGCTATTAATCAAAAAATTTCTGAATATGATGGCGTTTTTGTGACTCCTAGCCTTGGTACTGGAATTAGTATTGATGTTCAACATTTTGACCGGGTTTATGGCGTTTTTCAAGGGGTAATTCCTGACTCAGAAGCACGACAAGCATTAGCAAGAGTACGGGATGATGTGCCCCGTATTGTCTGGTGTGCTAAACGAGGTATTGGCTTAATTGGTAGTGGTAGCACAAATTATCGTTTGCTATCTGATTGGTATCAGGAAAATCAAAAAGAAAACTTGGCTTTGCTCAGTCCATTATATAAAATAGATGTAGATTTGCCTTTGGTTTATGACCCAATTCATTTGCGAACTTGGGCAAAGTTGTCTGCGAGAGTGAATGCTTCTATCCGCCTCTACCGTCAGTCGATGCAAGATGGGTTAATTGCTGATGGGCATCAAATTCAAATGCGAAGTAACGCTGTTCATAATAATATTATTCGAGATTTACGTCTTGCTTTTTTGGCGACTGATTCCAATGATTTAGCTACCCGTAAGAGATTAATTTTAGAAATTGTCAAAGTTCAAAAAGATTGGGTACAAAGCCGTCAAAAATCTAAAGAAATTAAACGGAAAATTAAAGAAATTAAGCAGCAAAATCAATTAGCAGCAGCGAGGGCTGTAGCTAAAGCAAGGGATATTGATTACGTTGAATATGAGCAGCTATTAGTAAAACATTCATTAGTTAATGAAGAACGCAATAAAATTAATAAATATATTCTCAAACAAAGGTATGGGGTAGAAGTTACTCCCATATTGAAGTTGCAGGATGAACAAGGATATTATTGTCAACTGTTAATTCACTATTACCTCACTCATGAAAGTGAGTATTTTCATGTAAGAGATCAGCAAGAGTGGTATCAGCAATTATCGTGGGGTGAAGGGAAAGTTTTTCTCCCAGATTTAAAAACATACACTCTCAAAGTTGAAGCAATGAGAGCTTTAGGAATGCTACAATTTCTCGAAACAAAACGAGAATTTACTGAGAATGATGCTGATTTGATACTGCTTAAGAATGTTGCTTTTCAGCATAGTAAACATATCAAAAGAGTGCTTGGTATTAACTTAGATAGGGAAAAAGAGCAAGTTTCGGCGATAAAAATACTTAGCCGACTATTGAATTTGTTGGGTTTGAAGCTGAGGCGGGTAAATGAAGTTTATCAAATCGACCCAGAAACACTCAATGATGGTAGAGAAAAAATATTTGCAGTTTGGTATCAACGGGATGAATTAATGCTGGCTCATGTTAAGAGTGGTGGCTACAAGGTGGCTGATTATTCGTCAGATTGGAAGGTTAAAATTATACAAAAAAAGCCTGTCAAGGCGAATCATATAGTGTCTACGTCTATCCCGTTATTAAAGATATGACGCCTACGCCAGAGATTGTGTGAAGTACGCGTACGCGAAAAAACCTAACCTCTAGCCAATTCTCTGAGGTTGGACTTCTTGCATAAATATTTTTTTGTCTCACGCAAAGACGCAAAGAAGAGCGCGAAAAGAACGGCTTCTTGCAAAAATTAACACACGCTTTCTTTAACCTTGTCTTATTTAAAAACCTCACTGTTAATCTAAGCATGGGGGGTGACTCCCATGTTTATAACAAAGTATCAAAACTTAAAGAAATTACATGAATGCTGATGATTTTTTCAATCAGGGATTAAACAACAATTTACAAGGGGACTATCAAGCAGCCATTACAGCTTACACTCAAGCACTCAAGTTAAATCCTGGCTATGCAGAAGCCTACCATAATCGAGGTATTATTCTAAGTGGTCAACTTAAAGACTATCGCAGTGCGATCGCAGATTTTAATCAGGCATTAGAAATCAATCCCAATTTTGCTAAAGCCTACTACAACCGCGCTAATGCTCGTTACTTTTTAGCAGATTATCAAGGAGCGATCGCCGATTATAACCAAGCATTACAAATTGAGCCGCATCTGGCTGAATCTTATCACAGCCGGGGTAATGCCTACTTTGCCTTGGAAGATTATGATAAAGCGATCGCAGATTATCACCAAGCCATAGAAAATAGTACTCAGTTAGTTACCTATATAAATTTTGATATTGCCAAAGCATTCCATAATCGGGGTGTAGCTTGTTTTGAGCGCGGAGATCATCAAGGAGCAATTGCAGACTTCCAACAAGCTTTGCAATGGTATCCTAATTTTGCCGCAGCTTACAGCAATCGAGGTAATATTCACTATATTTTAGGAAATTATCAAGAAGCGATCGCTGATCATAACCAGGCATTACAGCTAGATCCAAATTTAGCAGAGGCTTACCATAATCGAGGTAATGCTCACTATGCTCTAGCAGACTATCAGGGTGCGATCGCAGATTACAACCGTACATTAGAAATAAACCCTAGCTTTGCAGGAGCCTACTACAACCGGGGTCTTGTTCTTGCTCACCTTAAAGACTATCACGGCGCGATCGCAGACTTTAACCGAGCGCTAGAGTTAAATCCTGATGATGTGCAAGTATATTACGAGCGCGGCCTTGTCCGTAGCGCCCTTGGAGACTATCAAGGAGCGATGGCGGATTATAACCAAGCATTGCAAGAAAATCCGACTCTAGCTTTAGTTTACGGCTTTCGGGCTAATACTCGTCGCAGGCTGGGAGACTATCAAGGTGCAATTGAAGATAGTAATCGACTAATACAACTAAATCCCCATCTAGCTGAAGGATACTGCGATCGCGCCGCCGCTCGTCGTTCTTTAGGAGATTATAAAGGAGCAATTAAAGATTATGATCAAGCATTGCAGATTAACGACAACTTAGCCGCAGCTTACTATGGTCGTGGTATAGCCCGCGAAGCTTTACAAGATTTCCAGGGAGCAATTGAAGATAACACTCAAGCAATAGAAATTGCTCCTGACTTTTCCCAAGCATACTGTAACCGAGGTAACGCCCGTCGCCTTCTAGGAGATGAACAAGGGGCGATCGCAGATTATAATCAAGCATTACAACTTAATCCCGATCTAATTGAAGCTTATTACAACCGAGGTTCTACCCGTTATGCCCAGGAAGACTATCAGGGCGCAGTTGAAGATTACACCCAAGCTTTGCAGATAAATTCTCAATCTGCTGCATTTTACAGCGATCGCGCTAATGCTCGCTATGCCTTGCAAGACTATCAAGGGGCAATAGAGGATTACAATCAGGCAATTGCGATCGACTCTAGCTATGCTGAAGATTGGTTTAACCGAGGTCGTAGCCGTTCTCTATTAGGAGACTTGCAAGGAGCACTTGCAGACTTGAACCAAGCCTTGCAGCGTCAGCCTAATTGGACTTCAGCTTACATAGTTCGAGCAGATATCTACCAAAATCTTGGAGACAACCAAGGAGCAATTACCGATTTCCAAAAATCTGCCGACCTCTATTTTCAAGAAGGAAATATACAGTATTATCAACAAATTATGGAGCTAATTGAACAGCTTCATTAGTAACAAGTTTGATTTACAATTATTTTGGTTTGCAGCATTTTTCAAATGTAGGACTTACGCACACTCTACTAATTCTCGGCGTTCTTGGCGACTTGGCGGTTCGATACTAGTTAAAAAATTACATTTATCCTGATGGAAACCCCAAAAATTAATAAATACACCTTGTATACCAATTCCTCTATTTATTTGAACCAAGCTTTGAAGCTCTATCATTTGAGCTTTCAAGTACTGAGGTTTGAGTTTAATAAACAAACATCCAAAAGATAAATCAAAAAGCTAACTAACTTTGCAGCTAATATTTAAATAGTGCTACTTATTCTGATATTGAGTAACTTGCCATAAAAAGCAAACAATTTTGCCTATCAATATGCAGCAGTTATCATCATGAGAATAATTATCCCATGAACCTGAACTCAGCAAAATTTTTAGGTAGAGGTATCTTTGTAGCGCAGTTATGGGGATAGTGCGAAGTACCCGTTTCTAGACTTATGGACACTGTATGATTATTAAAAAATAAATTTAGCAAATCTAAGCCAAATGCCAAATCATCAGCATCTATCTCTGCTAAAACAAGGTGTAGAAGTTTGGGGTGAATGGAGATTAAAAAATCAAAGCATAACTCCTAACTTAATTGGGGTTAACCTCAATGGGATTAACCTTCAAGGAGCAAATCTGTACGGTGCTAATCTATACAGAGCTAACCTGCAAGAGGCAAACCTCAGCCGCGCCAATTTGAACGAAGCAAACTTGAAAGAGGCAAATCTCAGCCGTGCTAATCTGAACGAAGCAAACCTTAGTGAAGCAAACCTCAGTGAAACAAACTTAAAGGAGGCAAACCTAAGAGAAGCCAACCTGAAAGGAGCAAATCTCAATGGAGCAAACTTCAATTGCGTTAATCTCAGTGGAGCAAACCTTAGTGGGGCAAACCTTAGTAAGGCAAATCTTAACAAGGCTAGCTTAAGTGGAGCAAACTTTAATGAAGCTAACCTTACGAAGGTTGAACTCAATGGAGCCGACTTAACGTGTGTTCAATTCGTTGGAACAAATGTTGAAGAAGCTAATTTTGAGGGATGTAGAATCTATGGAATCTCTACCTGCAATTTCCAAGGATGTCCCAACAATCAATCAAATTTAATTGTTACACCTATTGGTGAGCCGGAAATCATAATAGATGATTTTGAAGTTGCCCAAATCGTTTACTTGTTAGTCAATCATCCAAAAATCCGAAATTTTATTGTTCCTGTTGCAAAAAAAATAGTATTAATTCTGGGTAGATTTATTAAAGAACAGTTAGAAGTTTTGCATACGATTCGTAATCAATTACGTCAACTAGGGTATCTCCCAATTTATTATAATTTTAGTCATCCCAAACCTCATAATTGTCTAGAAACAGTTTCTACTTTAGCTCAACTATCAAAATTCGTAATTGTTGATTTAACAGATAGCGAAATTCTTTGGGAAGAAGTACCCCATATTGCCGAAACTGTTTCAGTTCCCATTCAACCGCTCTGGATGAAAGGAGGAAAAAATATTTATATGAATCTAGGTGAGATGAAAACGAATCATCATTCAGTTCTGAATGAGTTTTATTATGAAAGTCCTGCTCATTTGATGCAGTACTTTGAGGAAATGATTATTTTACCTGCGGAGAATATGGCAGTTAATTTATTGGAGTACCAAAGTAAATATACATATAAATGTGAGTCAGTTTATTTCCAGAAAGGTGTTAAGCGTTACGTCTCTGGAGATGTGGAGGGTGCAATTGAAGATTATAACCAAGCCTTATTTTCCAATCCTAGCGATGATAGAGCTTACCGCAACCGAGGTATTGCTCGTGCTAAGTTAGGAGATGTGGAAGGCGCGATGGAAGATTATAATCAAGCTTTACGTCTTAATGCTTATGACGCTCAGGCTTACAACAATCGAGGGATTGTGCGCTACAGTTCGGGAGATGTGGAAGGCGCGATGGAAGATTATAATCAAGCTTTACGTCTCAATGCTAACAATGCTAAAGCTTACGTCAACAGAGGTCTAGCCTATTACGGTTTAGGAGACTTCAAGCGCGCAATCGAAGATTACAACTCTTCCTTACGTATTGAGCCTAACAATGCCAAAACTTACGTTAACCGAGGTCTAGCCTGTGCTAGTGCTGGAGACAAGCTGTTAGCAATTAGCGACTTACAAAAAGCAGATGACCTGTATCTCCAAGAAGGAAACACGAGCTTTCACCAAGTAATTCAAGACAAAATTCAACAATTAAAGTTAATCACAACAGAGCAAAAAAGTAAATGGCACTCTGAGGTTTGAAAACTTGAATATGGCATTTCTTACTTGAGTAATGTATGAGCAGAATTAGCCACAGATGTAGATGCGTAGCGGCTTACCGGAGGGTACAAAGATAAACACAGATAACTTTTAAATCGAAAATCACTGTAATAATGCAGAAAACTCACTGTGATGAATTCAATTAGCTAATGAATTTCAAAAGGCAATCAATAAATTCACAAAACCCAAAGTGCTTTAGTTCACTAGCTGAACACTAGCTGAACTGAAGCACTTTAGGTACTTTCATAGGGACTTAACATTAGATACACCAGAAACCACCACCTCAGACCGCTCTGATGAAGGGTTTAGCCTTCCCTTGGTAGTAATAAAGTGGAGGAAGCGATAAAAACTCCACACATTTTATGGCAAATCCTTGTACTGTCCGTGTATCTGACATCGCTCTCCTTTAATACCCGGCAATAGGCCACAGCGGCATAACACCCATCCAGCACGGAATTGTCATGCCAAAATTATAGCAACTTTGTTATTTTAAATTAGTCCTTCTAGAGGAGGAATTGCCTTTAAACTATGGAGATAACAGTATTAACTACTAAGTAAGTGGGCTTAATTAAACCGAAGATAGAACCCCCGGCTGTCGCCGTCCCCCTTACCAAGGGGGACTACAGGGGGTCTTCTATTTAATTCCACCTAGCTACTTATTGCTATCTAAAGGTAGGATTTTATTTTATTCTTTCATTTTTTTAATCATACTGATTTAGTATATAAATGAGTTTTTTTATCTAAAAAGAGGAGGATAAAAGATTAAAACAAAAATTTCATTAATTAAATGTCTAATATTAGCACTTGTCTTATTTGACGGAGTTTTCTTTAGTACAAATGTATTTGCAAATCAATATAATATGAATCCAGAGGATATTCGGGCATTAATTAACAAAGCCAGAGAGGCTTGGGTTGCTCAAGATGCTGATGCCCTTGCACAGATGTTTACACCAGATGGTGAAATTATTGTGCCAGGAAAAAAATGGCGGGGGCAGACAAGAATTCGAGAAGAAATAAACGATTTTGCTCGGCAGTATTCAGATGTGAAAATTGATATCCAGCGGATTCTCATTGAAAATAATCAAGCCTCGGTTGAGTGGTATTATGAAGACACTGAGAAAGCTACAGGTCGCCGCAACAAAGCCGATGACGTTATTATTGTTGATTTCAAAGATGGTATGATCAGTCGATGGCGTGAATATTTTGATACTAAAACGCCAGATAGCAACCAGCAATGATTGAGAGACGTTCTCGTTTTTCAACTGTTATATGAAAAAATCGGCATTGCTGAATTTGGATATGAAATGTAAAAATCAAATCTTCTTAACTCTTATCTCTGCGTCTTTGCGCGACGCCAGTCGCTACAACGGAGAAGAGGAGTGCGGTCTTGGGGTCTCCCCCGCCGCAGGATGCGCGTAGCGCTGTAGAGGAGCAACTCCGGGGAACCTCCCTTCTCTACGAGAGGCTGCGTCAACGGGTGATGCCTCCGGCACGCCTGCCGCAGGATGCCCCCTTCGTGCTGTAGGGCGAACACAGTCGCCTGGCTGTCGGGAACCCTACCAAGAGCGCTGATTCACCGCAACGCGCTGGCTCCTCTGCGTGAGATAAATTCATATTCTTAATCAGCAACGCCAGAAAATCTATGCTGCTTGAGGTCTAAACCTTACTTGAATCCTAAAGTTTTGCTGTAGTTGTGAGATTAGCCAAAGAAACCCTAAAGCTTATGGCTGCTAGTTATTGGAGGGGCGTAGGCGCAGCCCGCCGCAGGCATCGCTGCTTTCACCTTTAAGCTATCATGTACTGGAAAAATATCTTGCAGCATACAGCCTGAGGTTTTGCATGAAAGTAGCAGTCTTCAGTACAAAAGCCTATGATCGGCAGTTTTTGGAAGCTGCAAATTTTCCCACCCAACTCTCAACAGAGGACACCTCCGCACACCAGTATCTTCATGAGTTGGTGTTTTTTGAACCCCGTCTGAATAGAGATACCGCTATCTTAGCCGCCGGATTTCCGGCGGTTTGCGTATTTGTACATGATCAGGTTGATGCTCCAACTTTAGAGATTCTCGCCTCAAACGGAACTCGTTTGGTTGTCCTTCGCTGTGCAGGCTTTAACAATGTAGACTTACAAGCCGCAGCAGACTTAGGGATTACTGTAGTGCGTGTTCCTGCCTACTCACCCTATGGGGTAGCAGAACATGCCGTCGGATTGATTTTGAGCCTCAATCGTAAAATTCATCGTGCTTATAGCCGCGTCCGAGAAGGCAATTTCTCTTTAGAAGGACTGTTGGGATTTAATCTGAATGGGCGTACAGTGGGGATTATCGGCACTGGAAAAATCGGTCTGATTTTGGGACAGATTATGAAGGGGTTTGGCTGTCACCTACTTGCCTATGACGTGTATCGCAATTCTGAGTTGGAGGCATTAGGTGGGAAATATGTCGAGTTACCTGAGCTATTCGCCAACTCCGATATCATCTCCCTGCATTGTCCCCTAACTCCTGAAACTCATCACTTGATTAACGCCGAGACTATAGAACAGATGAAGTCAAGGGTTATGTTAATTAACACCAGCCGGGGAGCGCTGATTGATACCCAGGCGGTAATCGAAGGACTGAAGTCGCGCAAAATAGGCTCTCTTGGTGTGGATGTCTACGAGCAGGAATCAGACTTGTTCTTTGAGGATTTATCTGGCGAAATCATTCAAGATGATATTTTTCAGCGCTTGACAACATTCCCCAACGTACTTATTACTGGACACCAAGCCTTCTTTACAGAAGAAGCTCTCCATAATATTGCAGAAACAACTTTTGCTAATATTACTGACGTTGAACAGGGCCGTCCCTGTGCGAATGAAATCCGCGTTCAACCGGAAACTGAAGCTAAGGTGCTGGTTAGTTAACGAAAGTTTGAGCTAGATAATAAGACTGAAACTGCGATCGCACTATGTTTTTATGCTCAGGCGATCGCGCTTTTGTTGCACCTTTGGTTCTGGACTCAGATAAATGGCGATCGCCTTCACTTACCCAATCTTAAAATTTATTAAATAAATAATACTTTCTTTATATATAATTTAGTAATCATACTTAGATATTTTTTTAGCATAAAATGCTTGTAAAGTAAGCTTTGTCGAAGACATATCGAAATTTATCTCATTTCTCTAAGAATATTAAAAAGCATAATATATAACTTTAGATAGTTGCATTACACTGAGTTTATCCCCTAGCTCGTGAATTAGAAACGCCCTTTTGCCCGAATACTTGATAACCAATTTGCAAACTCTCAACTCTCGATCAGAATCTATGGAACTCAATCATAAACTTTACCTCTACTCATTCTTGGCTCATTTCAAATTGCTCAAGAAAAGTTACACCGCCAAAATCATGTCGGTGGCATTTTTAGGCACTCACATACCACTTTTGACCTTACTCTTGAGTTTCGTCATCTCAAACTCCTATTCTTGGGAGATAGTGGCACAAGTTCTGCTTGTTGCTCTGTTGGCTACATTAGCGGGTACAACAGCAACCATCTATGCACTACACCACCTCCTCGCACCAGTCATTTTGACATCTGCTGCACTGCAAGACTATCTAAATACCAAAAAATTACCTGAACTACCCACAGAATTTACCGATGAAGCAGGCACGCTGATGGCAGATACCGCACAAACTCTTCACAAATTGGATGAGCTAATTCACTACATCAGCAACTACAACAACTTGACTGGATTACCCAATCGTGATCTATTTTGCGATCGCTTACATCAAACTTTATCCCAACCTCGAAACAATCAGCGGCTTGTAGCTGTTCTTTTGTTGGGTATCGATGATTTCACAGGTATGTGTCATACGTTAAAGCCTGAGACATCAGATTTGCTTTTAAGAGCAATTGCTGTGCGTTTGAAAACCTGCATAACTCAAACAGATGTCCTCGCTCATTTGAACGGAGATGAATTTGCGATCGCTCGGACGGAAATTTCCTCACTTGAGAGTGTGATCAACCTATCCCATCTGCTACTCAGTACGCTGGCAAAACCCTTCTCTTTTGATGGGAATCTGATTCATATCACAGCCAGCATCGGTATCACAATCAATAACCTAGATGATCGTAATGGTATCGATCAACTTTTACAACAGGCACACATAGGGTTATACCAAGCAAAGCAACAGAGGCGTCGTGGCCAATTCCGATTTTATTCACCGGAAATTAATACTCAGTTGCAGGAGCGACTGGCGTTAGAAAATGAATTACATGGGGCGCTTGAGCGTAAGGAAATACTGGTTTATTACCAACCCTTGATTGATTTGCACAGCCAGCAAGTGACAGCAGTTGAAGCGTTGGTTCGATGGCAGCATCCCACGCGGGGTTTGATTTGTCCAGCAAAATTTATTCCGATTGCTGAAGCCAATGGTTTAATCGTGCCAATTGGTGAATGGGTTTTACGAACCGCTTGCGCTCAAAACCGTGCTTGGCAACTTGCCGGAATCTCCCCAATTCGGATATCAGTGAATTTATCAGCTCGACAGTTTGAACAACCGAGTTTGGTAGAAGTCGTCAGCCAGATCCTTGAAGAAACCGAATTAGAAGCATCTTACCTGGAACTGGAAGTAACTGAAAGCTCCTTGATGGCGGACATTGAACAGTCTGTTAAAACATTACAGCAATTACGACAAATGGGCATATCGTTGGCTCTGGACGACTTCGGTACTGGCTATTCTTCCCTGAACTACTTGAAGCGCTTTCCCGTTAATATGCTCAAGATTGATGGGTCATTTGTCCAGGATGTGATGTCCAATCCTAATAGTGCAGCTGTGACTGATGCGATCATTGCCTTAGCAAAAAGCCTCCAGTTAAGCATCACAGCAGAGGGAGTGGAAACCCAAGAACAGCTTGACTATTTACAAATGCGGAGATGTGACGAAGGCCAAGGATTCTACTTCAGTCGCCCTGTCTGTGCTGATGCGATCGCCCAAATGCTAAAAAAAAGTTTTCAGCAGATAGAAGTGATGTCTAATGAAAAATTGCTGCTGCGGCTTTAAAGAGTATAGAGACAATATGAAAACTCAAATAAACTGCTCTACTATGGAGCGTTATTTGCAAAATACGTAGTGAATTATCTCAAACTATGTTGCAAAATTAAAATGCTTTACCCATTACTGCGATAGGCGATGCGGAGACTTTGCACTAAAATCACCAGAGATGCGATCGCCATCAACCCACCCCAAAACCAATAAGGTAAAAGTAAATATCGCTGCATTTGCGCTGTATCAGACAGTCCTAGTGAACCAGCACTATAGCTAAATAGATAATCAAGTTGATGGTATGTACTTATACAAGCTTGCACGCCCAGAAATTGAATGACAAACCCCTGTGCCCAACGAGGAGCTTTTAGGGCGATACCCAGGATAATTAAACCTAGTAAGGGAATTGCCACCAATCCAAACCAGGAACGCACCCAAATTAATGTTGAGAACAGCAAAAAACTTCCTAAAATTTTCAAACTTAGGGAAGCTGCTCTAAAACTGCGGGAAGCCAAAATCAAAGCCGCACCAGCAATCGGCGGGCCCATTGGCCCTGCTGCTGCAACTATTGCTGGGCCAATTGGCCCCAATGACCTTTGGATGCCATAAGTTGCGACACCGGAACCATTATTAAAAATCTCTAATTTCTGAAACTGTCCCCCCAGTAGCAGAGCCATCAAACCGTGACCCATTTCGTGAAACCAAGTTGCCAGGATGGTGAACGGGTATAAAATATAATCGCCTCCTGGAACTTGCCACAGGATTGTAGTGGCGATCGCTGCTGCAATTAACCAAGTTAGCCCCATGCGTTCAACAACTGGCGGGGCTTCTTTTGTCAGCAAGGGTTCAAAATTTTTGCCTGGTTTCCTCATGGATCACTTTCCTGAACGTAATTACCCTAACTACCGGAGTCTACTTTCATCCATCCTAGTGTAATTATTGAGCTACTGGAGATGCTAGACAATGCAACAATCCGCACCTCGAAGCGACGGTGGTAAATGAATAATTACTAATTCGTAATTCGTAATTCGTAATTAATGGTACAAGCCCATGCTAAATGCTCCAATTTTTCTTTTTTGGTAACAATTACGAATTACGTTAGCGCAGCGGTAGCGAGTCCGCAAGCGTCATTATCAATTACGAATTAGTTTGACACACTAGGTTGATGTCAAATTTGAGCAAGAATCAGCTAAGACAGTTGAAAGAGGAATGTTACCATATCTCCTTTACCCAGGCTAATGCGATCGCCTGGTCGCAAGCGGTGTCGATTTCCTGGTAATAATGGCAAATTGTTAATATAAGTACCATTGGAACTGCCTACGTCTTCTATATAATGAGCATCTGCCTCAACCCGAATATCTGCATGAATCCGTGAAACAATTTCTGAATTTGGAAATCCTGATACATCCACATCCGGGGGAATACGGTCATTGAGCTTACCCATATGAATCACAGTCAGATTTTGCGGCAATTCAATTTCTTGGTTACTTTGTACGTGGAATAGCCTTGCTGTCACCTGCTGTAATTGAGTTCTGGCAGCAGTTACATTTGATGCTGATGCTGCTGACGGGAGAGGCGCTTGCGGGGCTGAAGTCGATTCGGGGGGTTGTGTTGGTTCAACAGGCACGGGAGTGGGGATTTCTTGCTCAGAAACTACGGGTTGAGCAGCCACGGTTGGCGGTGGTGTTGGAGGACTACTTTCTGTAGCAGTTGCCTGTGGGGGAGCTGCCACCGCTGTTGGTGGTAAAGATGAAGCAATGGGGGGGTAGGAGTTAGTAGATTCGTTAATTCCTACGGCATCTGGTTGTAAAAATTCTAAAAGTGGATCTGGGGTAATTAACTCCGGTACTTCCACGGGGATATCGGGAGCAGCTGTTGGTGTAACTGGCGTTGAACCGTGTGCAGCGGCTGAGTGGAGGTTATAGCCACACTGACCGCAGAAAGCGGCATCTGCCTGCACACTTGCCCCACAACTGGGACAGTTAGTAGTCGCTGGTAACGGCGTATAACAAGCTTCACACTGGACAGCGCCATCAGGATTGGGATGATTGCAATTAGGGCAGACGATCATCGATTTTAGCCTTTGTTCAAGATCATCATAAAATATATTGGGAAGCACAGAGAACTCCGTAGACGCTTCTGCGGTGCAGCCCAGAGAAGTCGGAGCGACTGCATTCGCCTTGATCTCCAAAGGAGATACCCGTTGGCGCAGCCTCTCGTGGAGAAGGGCTTCCGAGAACTCTGAGCCGCGGCTTCCAACCTAGACGCCATAGACACTTGCTTCAACCCTGGAAGAGCAACGCAGTATCCTTTGATAGGCGGTTGTCATAAGACATTGGAAGTTACGCAGAGGAGCAACCCTAGCTTTAGATTCTAACAATTACTCCTGATAGGAAGTTTAAGCTTGGAGTTCCAAACCGGCTGCTGCATCCAGCAACCACCAAAGTTCTCCTTGAGGCTGAATCAAGCGGGATGGGTAAGTGAAATTATCAGCTACTGGGGCGAAGACTTGAGCCAAAGCTGGTCGTTTATTAGCACCAGCAACCAGAAAAATCACGCTGCGAGCAGAGTTGATGAAGGGATAAGTGAAGGTTATGCGGGGGTTTTCATCTTTGTTACCCACAGTAATTAGGCGATCGCTGACTTTGAGAGCCTCTGTGTGGGGAAACAAAGATGCGGTATGTGCATCATCACCCATTCCTAGTAATATTACATCTAATGAAGGAAACTCTCCGGGTGAAGAATTAAAAAATTCTTGTAGATGTTGTTCATACTTAGCCGCTGCTAGCCCTGGTTCGGTTTCTAAGGTCGGTACAGCGTGGATGTTGCTTGCTGGGATATCAACCCGATCTAGCCATGCACGACGCGTCATCAGTTCATTGCTATCAGGATGATCTGGTGGTACATAACGTTCATCCCCCCAAAACACATGAATTTTGTCCCAAGGCAGTTTTTGACTAGCGATCGTTTCATACAAAGGCTTTGGTGTACTGCCGCCAGATAAGGCTATAGTAAACCGTCCCCGCTGCTCAATGGCAGTTTTTAACTTTGAGAGGATCAATTCTAGCGATCGCGCAACTAGTGCTTGCTGATCCGGTAAAACTTCAACCGTTTTGTTCATGGCTTCATTATCATATTGCCGGCTTCCAGCAATACAATACCGAACTTATTACAATCTCCCTTTTTAACCTTTGAAACTTTTAACATCGGGGGCAAAGGGGCACAGGAGAAGTAGAAAGCAATTCTTTCTCCCCTGCTCCTCTGCCTCTTTCCCAATACCCAGCGATGCACTGAAGCTCACCGTTCGCGGAGCGTCTCGCAGAGAAGTGTCACCAATCCCCGATAAATAGCGTTTCCCAATCAGCGATCTCTTCGCGTTGGACGATTAACAATTGCTGAATTCCTTTTTGGGCAAAATCCAGCAGATGATTTAACTGAGTGCGGCTAAAGCTACCTTCTTCGGCTGTTCCTTGGATTTCAATGATTTCTAGGTTTTGATTCATCACTACATTGAAATCTACTGTTGCAGCTACGTCTTCGATATAATTCAAATCTAAAAATGGTTCTCCCTGTAATAATCCTACAGAAACTGCTGCCACCTGCCCGGATAAGGGCGATCGCTCTAACACCCCTTGCTGCAACAATTGAGAAACTGCATGAGCTAACGCCACAAAAGAGCCTGTAATCGCTGCTGTCCTAGTTCCAGCGTCTGCTTGCAATACATCGGTATCCACAGTCAGCGTACGTTCTCCTAGCGCCTCAAAATCCACTGCTGCTCTTAAGCTGCGTCCAATTAAGCGTTGAATTTCTTGCGTTCGTCCAGATAATTTCAATAATTCCCTTTCTTGCCGTTTTTGGGTAGCTGATGGTAGCATCCGATACTCAGCAGTCAGCCAGCCTTTACCAGTTCCTTCAAGAAACTTGGGAACTCCTTGAGTAACGCTAACAGTACAAAGTACCTGAGTGTCCCCACATTTTATGAGAACTGAACCGGGAGCAAAGCGAGTGAAACTAGGGTGAAAGCTGATCGGACGGAGTTCCTGGGGAAGACGACCGTCTGGACGCTGCCAAGCCATTGGAGTTGCCTCAAATAGAATACTGCCTTAAGGTTACCTTAGTGTTGCAAATCATCTGAGTGATATATCGTAGGGTCAACATCTAATTAAAAGATTAAACATAAAGTATGAAATAAAGAGTACACTCCAAAAAACCAAGATGAGAAGTAGGCAGCAACTACAAGGGGTATATCAAAAGAGATATCTTTTTCTCAGGAATTGAGAGCAGAGTAGAATTTTTTGCTACACCATCTTTGATGAGTGGTTGCGTGTTCTCATTTTTACGACTATTTTTAGGGAAACAATGAAAAAGTAAATCAAAACAACTCTTGACTTCAGGACAAATGTAGTGTTTGACTAAGAAGGCAATTTGCCAAATAAACTACACTTGTGAAAAAAATATTGATTATGTAAGCAGAGTAATAACAAATACTCTCAGTAAAAGCTTTTTAATTTATTGTGATTTTTTAAACTTTGTCTTATGGTTGCCCAGTTAGAAACCCCAAGTGTAAATTCCATCCTTACTTTGCCATATCCAATTGAAGGGCTAGTGCAAGTTTTCACTAGCTCTCATCGTAACTTTTTTACGAGTGTTATGGCTCAATCACTGAGAATTGCTGGTCAAGGCACACCAGTCTTAATAGTACAGTTCCTCAAAGGCGGCATTCGTCAAGGACAGGAACGACCTATACAACTGGGACAAAATCTAGACTGGATTCGCTGTGATTTGCCTCGTTGCATCGATACACCACACTTAGACGAGACGGAGAACCAAGCCTTACAAAAACTGTGGCAGTATACACAACAAGTAGTATGTGAGAGTAAGTATTCTCTCGTTGTTTTAGATGAGTTAAGTTTGGCGATTAACTTTGGTTTAATTTCCGAAACAGAAGTTTTAGCGTTTCTAGCAAAACGCCCCCCCCATGTCGATATCATTCTCACAGGCCCTGAAATGCCGAAATCTCTCCTCGATGTAGCAGATCAAATTACAGAAATCCGTCGTAGCCACCAGCCGTGAAGAATGTGCCACTTCACGATATCCTAGTAGTTCGATTTGAATTACCTGTGAACTTGTGATTAAGAACGATATCTGGATTACTGAAATGGCTCAGGCTCAAAAAGGCATGATTTCACCCTTTGAGCCTAGCCTAATCCGAAAAGTGCAAACAAACGCATCTCTAGAGTTTCAACCTGTAATCAGCTACGGTTTGTCTTCTTATGGCTACGATATACGCCTTTCCTCGGCTGAGTTCCGCATTTTTCGCCACATTCCCGGAACTGTAGTAGATCCTAAAAACTTTAATCCTCAGAATCTGGAACCAACAGCACTACATACAGATACCAATGGCAGTTACTTTATCTTACCTGCTCACTCCTATGGTCTTGGAGTTGCCTTAGAAAAGCTACAGGTTCCAGACTATATTACAGTGATTTGTATCGGTAAAAGTACGTATGCTAGATGTGGTATAATTGCAAACTTAACCCCTGCTGAGGCGGCATGGCGGGGTCATCTTACTCTAGAGTTTTCCAATTCTTCCAGCGCTGACTGTCGTATCTACGCCAATGAAGGCGTGGTGCAATTGCTATTTCTAGAAGGGGAACCCTGCGCTATTAGTTACGAAGCTCGTCAAGGTAAATATCAAGATCAGTTAGAAATTGTAACACTAGCTAAAGTCTAAGCAATTCAAAACAAAATACAGTTAGATAGAACTCTTATTTGATTTTTGTTGGCGTAGCCTGCGCTTGCGCTTAAAAATTCAGTACAACTTGAAGAGGCTTCTTGACTGTTGCCTATTCCCTCTCTACGCAAGTAATTATGGCTACGCCACGCTGCGCGAACAGAAATAAAACCGTATTCCTACATATGACTATTCTAAGTAATGTAGATATAGAAAAATAAATTGGATTGAATATAGCGATTTACCCCTCTATAAGCAGAACTTCAGAGGCGCAAGTTATAATTTAACAATGAATAAAAGGCACGAGTGTGGAAATTCAAGAATTGAAAGCATTGATTAAAGAAACTATGCGTGAAGTTTTACAAGAAGAAAGACTCCGCCTTTGCCAAATTCTTATTCCTTACATAACTGATGATGAACAACGCGAACTTGAGGCCGAGTTTGGTTCACCTTTAGAAGATGCTGATGATGAATTAGTTGATATGACCGATTGGGTGAAAAATGGCAATCAGATTTCGCAAAAAAGCGATTAAATTTTTAGAAATAGCCAATTCCGAAGATGTCGAAAATATCCGAGAACAAATAAGCCAAATTGTTACTGCTGTTGAAGAACAAGGAATTATCCCATTTACAGAACTAGATATAGCGGTTCTCGGTTAAGTTAGGTATAAGAACCCCACCCCCAACCCCCTAAGAGCAAGCGAGGAGGGGTCTATGAATGTAGCTCATGTGATTAGGAAACGCTATATCAAAAAGATGAAAGGAGATTGGGAGGGATTTTACAGACTACGTATAGGTAAAAACAGAATTATTTTTACAGTCGATATAGATTCAAGAGACATCGAAATTTACATAATCGGCGCAAGAGGAGATGTTTATAAAAAATAATTTATGAGGCTGATAAGCCAATGTCCTGCTGAGTAAGAAATTAAGGTGCTAATCTTGCTCTACCTAAACGCTGCTTTTCATACCATTCTGCGATCGCAGGTGCCCAATCTTCAAAATGAGGCCACATCATTTCACACAACTTTTGAATTTCTAGTTGAGCATCTTTCTTATTTCTTAAGTCGCAAAAATGTAAGAAAGACCTTAAATTAAAACTAACTATAAAATGCGCTATTAGTTAGGAAGCGCGTCAATGTAAATATCAAGACCAGCTAGAAATTGTGACTTTGGCTAAAGTCTAAAGTTCTATTACTTGCGGTTATTAATACACATACGGAATAAGCTTCCAAGTCTTCTCTGAGTAAGCCTTGTATTTCTCTCCAAATGCAGCTTCTAGCATTTTTTCTTCTACACGAATACGATAAGCTTTTGATACAAAATCTGTTAACGTAATGACCAGTAATATAATCCAATTTGTTACACCTAATCCTGCACCTATATTCATTATGGAAAGTGCTAGATAGCCAGGATGTCGAATGACACTATAGGGGCCTTGATTGACAATTTGGTGTCCTTCAATAATCTTTAATGTACGTGTATAAAACTCACCGAGTGTTTTGGCAGCCCAGTACCGCAGCATCAGTCCACCAATCATCAGGGAAAGTCCTATCCAACCGATATACTTATTATCCCAATACCCTAAGCGATAGCTATTGAAGATAGGTGCTAGTAGCAGGATAATAATATTAAATAAACCATTAACCCACATGAAGCGCGAACTTCCGCAGTCAGATGAATCTGCTTTCAGACTAAGCGCTTGCTGTCCCTTTCGTAGTAACCGCTCTATTAAAAAATAGCAAGCAATCAAAACATATGTCAGAAAAGTCGTAAGCATTCAACTTATCTCTTTAATCACCATCAAGTCTTGAATTTTGAATTAGCTAGGGTGCTAATCTTGCTTTACCTAAACGCTGCTTTTCATACCATTCTGCGATCGCAGGTGCCCAATCTTCAAAGTGAGGCCACATCATTTCACACAACTTTTGAATTTCAAGTTGAGCATCTTTCTTATTTCTTAAGTCGCAAAAATGTAAGAAAGACCTTAAATTGAAACTTACTATAAAATGCTGACGATAATCAAAAGGTACTTTACCTCTTGCATGTTCTTCAGACATCCCAGCCTCAAAATCAGCTTTATATCGTTTAGCTGCGTCTTCACACCACTGTAAATCTGCTGCTCGCTGCTCTGGTGAATAGTAATATTTTTTGCCTTGCCTATCAGTGTAATAACCAACAGGACGTAGATAGAAAACATCTTCTATGTCCTTCTTGCCTTCTATTACATCAATAAATTGGTTACCTGTGTAACGAAAAGATTGAACATCAAATGACACACTAATTCGATGAGTCCGAGCTTGCTGCATGACACTGTGGGGAAAGTAGCCACAATTGAAAATAATCTGGGGATGCTCTAAAGGCCCGTAATGTCCTCTCTCACCGGCTAAAAGTCGCTTAACAATAATTTCACCGCTTTGTAACTCCGATGGCCATGAGTCGCGTTCGTCAAACACAAACCCATCAGTATAGTCCTGGTGCATCGCGGCATAAATTACCTGCTGCGGGTTTGGTGTTTTAGCAATAACCTCTACTCTAAATCGATGCATTAGATGTTGGAACTGAATTTATGACTGAGAACCTTTACTAAGAAGGAGCAAAGCCTGTTCGTTAGACACGGCTATCAACTCGATCCATCATCATATCTCTGGCTTGGACTTCTGCTGAGGCAGATTAAGATACTTTACAAATATTAATAACTTTGTTACATTTAGTTACATAACAAAAAACAAGGAAAAAGTTCATGCGTACAAGCACTGCTGTTGTTGATGATCAGGGTTTGATGAATAACTTTGCGATTGAGCCAAAGGTTTATGTAGATGAGCAAGGCGATCGCACTGGCTTCACTCCTTATGCAGAACTACTCAACGGTCGTCTAGCAATGATTGGTTTTGTCTCTCTGATCGCATTAGAAGTAGTGACAGGACATGGCATCCTTGGTCTTTTAACAGGTCTGTAACAATTGCGATAAACCCAGCTTTTCACACTGATACAAGATTAAGTTGGGTTATTCTCATAAATCCTGTGGCAATTATTTTACAAAACATATATAGTCTCATGAGGCAATTGTGTATTGTTTTGTGAGCAAAAATTTTAGTTAACAACGTGTTTATGTATACAAATACAGACTAGAAGTGGCGTTTGACAAAAATATCTTAGAAACTAGTCAATATAATATTTATTCAAAATTTTAATTAATGGAAATTTGGGAAACGATAGTGTTTAGAACAAGGTAAGATGCATGAGAAGATTGTGCTGATAGTTCAAGATTATTAAACACAGCAAATTTCATCATGAATACAGAAATTAAATTTATTAATCCAACAGGGTTATATGACCCATCTAAGAATGGCTATACCCATGTAGTAATTGCGCCTCCAGGAGCAACTACTGTCTACATTTCAGGTCAAGGTGGCGAAGATGAAAAAGGTAATCTCGCCATTGATAATTTCATAGCTCAGTTGAAGCAAGCATTTACAAATCTGCGGACTGCATTAGCTGCGGCTGGTGTCAGCCCAAAGCAAATTGTAAAAACTACAATGTTGATAGTTAATCATGATGAAGCCAAACTGCAAATGTTGACGGCTGAAATTGAATCAATGTGGGGGAAGCAACCACCTGCTTGTACATTGATTCCCGTTCCAAGGCTAGCACTGGATGAAATGTTGTTTGAAATTGACGCAACTGCTGTAATTGTTACAAATCATCAATAAATTTATGACTTTACGGTTAGAATTCGTGAAGTCATCAATGTTTCAGTATTTGACGATATCTTTTGGCACAATGGGCCGAGGGTAATCGCTTATGTGAAAAAAATCCTGCTAACTTAGAACAAGATTAAATCACTAGAGACTACATTTGTTGTAGCCTGTATGTTAAGCCAGAAAATGGGACGCAGCACAAGCAGCTTCTGACGTAATTGCTTGCCTTGAGTGAGCGCCGAAACAGAGGATAGTGACAGTGATGTCTAGAGGAGTAGTGTATGCACTAGGTGGGCAAGTGGTAGATGTTCAAGAAATGATGCGGAAATAATAGATAATAAATTTGGCGTTGCAGAGAAAGCGGGATGATTTATCTCACGCGGAGTCGCAGCGAAAAGTCGGAGCGGAAAATGCGGTCTTGGGGTCTCCCCAAGAGGAGCAATTTCCCAAGAAAGCGCCGGCTTCCGGCGTTGGCGCAGCCTCTCTGAAAGAGATTCTGAACTTTTCAAGACAGAGGCGCACAGAGGATGAGGAGTTTTAAATCTCAATCATCAATTTCATCCCTTGTTTGTGGAACACCATAAATTTAATTTAACTCCATTGAGTTTTTAAGAAATGTAAAGCTATGATTTCTCAAGATTATCATTCAACTTATGTTGAAGACAGCTTGCTTCAAAAAATCGAAGTTAAAGAAAATCAGTTAAGAATAGCAAAAGAATCTTGTATGGTCTATGTAGCGGAAGCATTAGAGATTCAATTGTTAGAGTTACGCTCTCAATTGCCAGAGCAGCAAGACCAAGAGTTGCAAGCATTGATGGGCTTATTAGATGATTGAAGTTTGTCAGAATGAAGCTATTGCTCTTGGTCGAACGGTTAACCGTTAGTGCTTTCATACATGAAATTTTAATAATCACATGGGGTACATATTCAACCAATTAATACCTCAAACTTCATCGAGCCACTGCAAAATGCTAGCTTTGCTTTCTGCTAATCCTTTGTAAATTAGTGACTCCGGTGTCATAGACTGAATCGCTGCATACAGTTTTGACCGTAACACTGAATCTTTTTTGACCACGCCACAATCTCTAAAGTAAGTACGAATTGTAAACAGCGCTGCTTCATACTCTGGTAGTCCCCAAATCACCTGTCGCTCAATTCGCAGGTAGAGCTTAGGGTGCTGCGGATCAAAGCTTCTACCCCGCCACTGGCTGACTGATACACTATGCGGCGGTTCTGGATGGTGGTTAAGGCGGGTGTCGGTACTCAAACCCCAAGCAAAGCGCACCATCGGCTCCCTGTCAATCATCGTATTGACGATCGCATCTGCTCGTCTATTAATTTTTTCTATACCTGCTACAGGTGTATGCATTGTGGCAAAGTCTTTACCAATTTTTTCCTCAGATGACCAATGGTTAGGATAGCAGAGATGAACTGCACTCAGCCAGTTTTTACCATCGGCAGAACGGCAGATAACTGTTAAATCTTCCTGCATCTGTGCTGCTAAAGCATCAAGGGTAGAGGCGTAAGCTGGAAAGACTGAGTTACCCTGGACTTGCTGTAACTGCCACTCTGCATCTAGGTGGAGAGTTTCTTGGGTGAGTTGGCTGTGAAATATCAGGGTATTGGCTGTTGATTTTTGGCAAACAAAGTAATGCGGGTGCTCTTGGGTGAGGCGAGCAATTATCAAACGGGCGATCGCTCCAGCCACAGCCTTAGAATAGTTGCAAGTCTGGTAATACTTGCTCAACCTTTCCGCACGGGCTAGGAGCTTAACCTGCCGAAAGTGAGTAAAATTATCATCAATTTGAAATACCTGCTGGTCAGCCTGACCGTTAACTAAACAGGAGCCAAAAGGTATCATCCCTGGCTTAACTTCATAGCGTCCACTCATGATAGGAAAGTAGCAAGCTGAAGCCTTAGTGACCTCCATTGTACTAGCTTCTTGGAACAAATTATCTAGAAACACAGGTTCTGCCATGCGTCTTTGCATACCCGTTTTTTACTCTCGCCATTTCCAAGATACATGAAAGGAGCAGGGGGAGCAGGGGAAGAAAAATTACAATTGACGAATGACTAATAACTATTGACTAATAACTATTGACTCTTGACTCTTGACTCTTGACTATTAACTAATCTCTTTCCACCCATGCAAGGGTGCTATCCCTTTAGTGACCCATTCAATCATGATTGGGGGAGCTTCCGATATTAAAACACTGGGATAAACTGCTGTACCCCAGGTGGGATGTACTAGCACAGAGCATTTGTTTTTAACCACTGGGTAGTTGAGTAAGGCTTTGACAACTGCTGTATCGTTGTGGGGAATTACTCCAGGGTGGGACAGTAAAGGATAGCCAGTACGGGGATCGATTAGGTCTGTTAAATAACCGCGATCGCGCAAATTAAATGCTAGCTCGCAGCCAAATCTCATAAAGTTTTCTCGTAAGTGTTCTTTTTCTGTCTCTATTTCTGCTGTACTTTCCATTAATTGATATCGCGATTGTTGTAGGACAATCACTACCCATAAAAATGGTTGCTCTTTCCAATCTGGTAATATCCGTTCGCAGTTGGCACAGATATACTGACTAGGGGCATGAATTGAAATTTGAACCGCTTGTCCCATTTTGCCAACCAAATTAATGGGACAGCCTTGCTCCGAAATGTAAACTTGGGGATAGTTCACTACATTTATTCGGTTTTTGCAAGTTCTTTAATTTGATCCTCGGTATCGATGATATCTCTTAAAAGTTCAGAAAAATCATCAATTTTATATAAATAGGTTATTTTTCTTGGAAGCAGTTGTTAATAATTTATGAATTTTAATCTGATTTTGATGCTTTATTAACCTGTGCTAATAGTATTTGCTACGTTCGTCTTAGGCATTGATGTTAACGCGCTTCGCGTAATCGACCACAGGAGAAGCGATCGCTGCTGAAATTGGGGTAATCTCAATTGAAAAACATTACCTCTATTTCAGCAAATTTGCGGTTAAAGCCAAAATGGCATAACTTTTAGTCAAGCTGTCCTAAATAGGTTTTGGTAAAGCAAGGCGTGTTGGAATTTTGCCCAAAGTCTAGCAGAAAAGACAAAAGTAATCGTGTCTACTAGAAAAATGTCAAGCTCTTTAGCAACTTTCGATAGTACCCAGTTAATTGAGTTTTAAAGAATTCACTGGAACTTCATCCCAAGAATCGACTGTCCGCAATCGTGCTACCCAACCTGCTGCCTTTTGGATCTCGGTCAAATTATCCTGAAAGGAAGCATGACAATCTTGAGCTTGTGACTCATTACAACAGGCAATACAGGCATGAATCATTCCAGACGGATCAATTTGCTCATTTACCCAAATAATCATGGAGTATTCCCTCGGCAACTGTAGCTAAAAAAGCGATTTGTAATTTTAGAATACTATTAGAACTGGAAATTGTAGAGCAAATTTTGTCAACAGAATCAGTAACAGGTATTAGGTAATCCAAATTACCGCTAATTAATTCGCAATTATTCCATTAGCTTTCACCTTCGTGTCTTAGTGCCTTGGTGGTTCAAAAGTCAATTTTTCACCACTAAGTACACGTCACCCTAAAAAAGGGTCGAAATTTAATTTTTTGTAGTTTGCGCGCTTGTTGGGTTTCGCTCCGCTTAACCCAACCTACAGTTAGTATTTCCAACCCTTATTAATGGTGACATGCACTAAGACACTAAGACACCAAGAAAAATACATTACACTTTCAAAGGTATAGGATATAAAAAATACATAATACTTGCATAATTTCCTCAATGCTTACCAATGTCCGGGAAAGCCTCTTTTGTATAGGAGCGATCGCTATGGCAGTTGAAATTGATCAACTTTTAGCAGAGTGGAAAAATAAAGTCAAAGTTGCTAATCAAAATCTCCTCGAATTGCAAGAACTGCCAACATATCAGCGTCTCTGTGGTAGCTCTGGCTCTTTGGGAACGCATTTGACGGGAATCACTGCGGCGCAAGTCACTCCAGCACTGGAAGCAGTAAACAAATTGTTTCAATACTTTGACCTGTTAGTGCAAACAGTTGATCAGGCAACCAAGCTGCGACAACAACTGCCACGCTTTTTGACAAAAGAGCAGAAAATTGGCTTTTTGATGGTGGGAGAGCAAAAAATAGACCAGATTAGGCAACTTTTAACCGGAGCCTCAATTGAGTTACCTGCTGTGCAAACACCACTGGCACAAAGAGGACTATTGACTGGGGCGCAGAAGGTGAATGCAATTACTCCAGCACTGCTACTCGAAGTCATGACAGACGCCTTCTCTGTCGCTAGGGACACACTTCTGGCTGTTGAAGCCGCTTGGACAAATCTGGATTTAATGCTGATAAATGCAGAAACCCAGATTCGCTCGTTGCAACAATTAGCTGAATCTCTCGGTCAAGGTTCGCTTAATGAGCTTGTTCAATCTTATGCGGCGATCGCTTCCTTGCGCGATCGCATAGAGCAAGATCCTCTGGGAGTAAGTGGGGATATAGAGCAGCAGATTAAACCATTGCTGGCACAGGTGAAAGTAGCTTTGGAGCAAGAAGCTAAACAGCAAGCTCAAATACGAGATAAATTTGCGATCGCTCATGCTCTATTGCAGCAATTAGGAGAACTCCATTCAAAATCTCTCGCAGCTTTTACGGAAAGCCAGGAAAAAGTGGTGGATCATTCAATGCTGGAAACTCCATTGGCCCAAGTGCAAATCGATGCCCTCAGCCAATGGCTAACAAGGTTAGAAACTAAATTGGCGGAAGGATTGGTGAACCCGGTTATGGTTGGTTTAGAAAATTGGACTATCAAAGCAAAAGAGTACATAACATTAGAAAAACGAGCATGTACAGTCAATAGCGCTCCACTAAAAACTCGTCGGGAGCTACGCGGACGCCTTGATGCTCTCAAAGCTAAGGCACTAGCGCGAGGATTGATCGAAGATCTTTGTTTAGCTGAACTCGCTGAACAAGCAAAGCAACTGCTCTACACGCGACCGACTCCTCTAGATCAGGCTGCTGAATTAGTATCTCGATATGAACAACGTTTGAATGGCAAATAGTAAGGAGTGAGGGAAGCAGGGGAGCAGAGGAGCAGGGGAAGAATAACTAATAACTAATGACCAACGACAAATCACAAATGACAAATCACAAAATTGTAGGAATGTCCCAATAGACATCTCCAAAAATGAATGTAGAGACGTAGCACTGCTACGTCTCTACAAGCAGTGCTACGTCTCTACAAGGGTTCTGGATAACGCATATTTAATTTCTGGAGATGTTTAATGGAAGACTTAACCTGCTCAAGAAATGGATGTACTGGTACTATCGAAGATGACTACTGTAATGTCTGCGGACTAGCAGCGGTGAAAACTCCGTTGGTTAGCCAGAAGCAAAGCGCGGCTAACACAAGTAGGAGTTCACCCATCACCACAGGTACGGGGTCTTCACCGTTAACCAAACGTTCCCAAGGTTCACGGCGTACCAGTAGCACTACTGCACGCAGTAGTCGCAAGCAGTTAGGAGCAGGACTCGTTTCTGTGCCGGATCTGCCTTCAACTGAGCCAGAAAAAGCCATTATTCCTGACCCGAAAGTACCAGAGAACAAACGCTTTTGCTCGAATTGCAATAACCAATTGCGGCGGGAAAAGGGATTTTGCAGCAAGTGCGGACAGAAGTTTTCATTTATTCCTAGCCTCCATCCTGGTGATTTATTAGTGGAGCAATATGAAGTTAAAGGGGCGATCGCTTATGGTGGTTTAGGTTGGATTTACCTGGGCTTTGATAAAACCCTGTCTCGCTATGTAGTGCTAAAGGGACTGCTGAACACCGAAGATGCATCTAGTGCAGCTGTCGCTGTAGCAGAAAGGCAATTCCTCGCAGCGGTGAAACACCCTAATATCGTTGGGATCTACAACTTCGTTAACCACGATAGCGAAGGTTTTATTGTGATGGAGTATGTTGGCGGTAAAACTCTGAGGGAAATTCGCAAGAGTCGGGGACAGCTACCAGTAGCAGAGGCGATCGCTTACATTCATCGCATCCTCAGTGCATTTGCTTATTTACATTCCTTAGGCTTGGTATACTGCGACTTCAAGCCAGATAACATCATGGTCGAAAGCGGCGACGTGAAGTTAATTGATTTAGGTGGTGTTCGCCGCATTGATGACCTCGATGGTGATATCTACGGTACTGTGGGATACAGCGCTCCCGAAGCAGGCGAAGGCCCCACGGTGGTATCGGATCTGTTTACCGTAGCTAGAACGTTGGCGGTACTGCTGACTGATATTCGGGGTTTTAACAAAGAACATCTCTACAAATTGCCCAGTCCCCAAGAAGAACCTTTGTTCGCCCAACAAGAGTCACTGTATCGGTTCTTGATTAAAGCAACTGCTGAAAATCCTGATGACCGTTTTCAGTCAGCAGATGAAATGGCAGATCAGTTGTTGGGTGTACTGCGGGAAGTCGTGGCGATCGCAACTAATATTCCTCGTCCATCTGCCAGTAATCTATTTGGTGGAGATATGCTAAGTTTCACCAACAGCGGCGACTTTGAAGCAATTAAACCTGATTATCAGCAATTGCCTATACCAATGTTAGACTCTAGCGATCCTGGCTTCAATGCAGTGCTCAACGCTAGTGCTGTATCTGACCCTAGCAAACGAGTCATAAGTTTGCAAGCAGTTGTCGAGCAATTTCCAACTTCCACCGAAGCGCTCTTACGTTTGGCTAACAGCTGCATCGATGTTGCAACTTACACCGATGTTGAAACAATATTGGCAAAAGTCGAAGCCAAAGATCCTTGGGACTGGCGAATTTTTTGGTATCGGGGCCGAGCATTAATGGCACAGGGTCAACTTCAAGAGGCGCAGATAGCATTTGACCAAGTTTACTTTGATTTACCGGGGGAAGTGACTCCTAAGCTGGCACTGGGGCTAGCAGCGGAACAGGCGCAAAATTATCAACTAGCAATTAAGATGTATGACTTAGTATCCCGCACTGATCCCAGTTATGTATCGGCAGCATTTGGATTGGCTCGTTGTCTTTGTGCTAGTGGAAACCGCAACGGTGCGGTGGCGGCGTTGGAACGTATACCTCAAACCTCCAATTTGTTTACGCGATCGCGCGTAGAAATTGCTCGTACTTTGATAAATCGCGATCGTTCTACTCCCGGAACCCAAGAACTCCAGGCGGCTTCAGTCGCAATTGCAGCACTCACTTTAGAAGGGATGGATCGCTATCGGCTGACTCAACAAGTTTTGGAAACTGCCCTTAATTTGTTGACCTCAAAACAGCTAAAAACTGCCTCTGAACTGACGATTTTGGGGCAGCCGCTCCAAGAAGCGCATTTAAGAAAAGGGCTAGAAAAAGCTTTGCGGGACATGGCGCATCTATCCAATGGCAATGAAAAAACCCGCTTAGTTGATGAGGCAAATCGAGTGCGTCCCAGAACTCTGTTTTAAGTAACCAAGTATCGCAAGAAAATGACAAAAATTAGACTTACAACAAAAAACTTGGAGCTAATTGCTTCCACTTTAGAAATTGCCCAAGTGGAAATTAGTGACAAATCCAAGTTTTCCGAGCTACTCAATGCATTTGTACCCAGTACCTGGCCACCTGAATTTAACGACCATGAAACTATGTCGTTTTTTTTACATAAATTACAAGAAGCTCCAGAACAGTCAGGATGGTGGTGCTGGTACTTTGTGCTGAATGATATAGTTACAGATGCACGTATTCTCATTGGTAATGGTGGTTTCAAAGGCAAGCCAACGTTTGATGGCACCGTCGAAATCGGCTATTCAGTTTTACAAGAGTTTCAAAACTTGGGCTACGCTACAGAAGCTATCGAAGCACTTGTTTCTTGGGGATTTGATCATCCTGAAGTTCGGCAAGTTATCGCAGAAACTCTACCAGAACTCAAAGCTTCACAACGAGTTCTGGAAAAAAGCCAATTTACGTATGTTGGACAAGGTTCTGAGGAGGGAATAATTCGTTATGAGCTTTCTCGTAGTCACAAAATGAACTCAGGAGCAGCGAATTAAGCCTATGGAATGTCCAAACTGTGGTGCTTCTGTCTTGGCAGGTGATGATAAATTCTGTGAAGAATGCGGTACACCTTTGACGACAATTAAACCGCTAACCTCCAGCAATGACTGTGAAAAATGCGGTGCTGGAATCGAGGCAATTGATGATGAGGGATTCTGCAACCATTGTGGATTCCGCAGAGAACTACGCCAAAGGGATCGGTTGGAAGTAACGATTGACTCGCATTTAGCAGGTATAAGCGATCGCGGACTCAGACACAACCGTAACGAAGACTTCCTGACCCTAAAACAGTTAAATGGCTCTCAGGTAAATATCCTTGTGGTTTGCGATGGAGTTTCCAGTTCCGATCAACCTGATGTAGCAGCCCGAACTGCTGCTGAAAGTGCTTGTTTGGCGCTAGCTACTGCCTGGGAAAAAGGAGAAAATTCCGAATCAGCAATGAAATCAGCCTTTGCCACTGCTATCAAATCTGTATGTAATATCCCTCATGTAATTGGTGTAAATTCAGCAGCCCCATCAACCACAATTGTTGCTGCTTTTGTGCAAGACCGTACCGCTACCATTGGTTGGCTTGGTGACAGCCGCGCTTATTGGATCTCTGCTAACGATTCCCAGCAATTGACTAAGGATGATTCCTGGTTGAGTGAGGTAGTAGCAGCCGGGGAAATGACAGAAGCAGAAGCTAAACAATCACCTCATGCTCATGCGATTACCCGTTGGCTAGGGGCAGATGCAATTGACAATGCTGACCCCTCAATTGTGAACTTTACCATTCCTGGTTCAGGATACTTGCTGTTATGTAGCGATGGACTTTGGAACTACGCTCCAGAAGCCTCGCAGTTAGCAAATATTATACAGCAGACATCAAATGCAGATGCGATCGCCATTTCCCGTTCACTAGTCGAGTTTGCCCGCAACTGTGGCGGACATGACAACATCACTGTTACAGTTTTCTGCTTGTGAAGTATTTCGCCTCGTCCAAATAATCTTTGTTTCGAGATAAGCTCAATGTAGGCGTTCAAACATGATGGGGTTATGAAAAATGAAACCTGTTTTGGATGCTCAGGTGTCCGAGCCTATATGCCAAAGTTCCTGATATTTAGCACCTACGTTGTGATTACTGTTGCGGCTTTCTCGCTGGCTGGCTGTGTGCGCGAGAAAACGAAAAAAATTGTCGGATTTTCGCAGACAGAGAACATCGGCCCGTGGCGCATTGCCGAAACGAACAGCATTAAGGACGAGGCCGCCAAGCGTAAGAAAACTTATGATTTTCTGATGACAGATGCCCAAGGGCAGACATCGAAGCAATTTGCCGACATTGAGGATCTGATCGCACGACAAGTTGATGTCATATTTCTTGCACCACGCGAGTATGAGGGTCTTACGCCCGTCCTTGAAGCAGCGAGAGCGGCAAAAATACCTGTTTTTCTCATTGATCGTGAAGCTGCGGGAAGACCAGGCGAGCACTTCGTCAGCTTTCTTGGGTCGGATTTTATCGTGCAAGGCCGCCGCGTTGGCGAATGGCTGGCGAAGGCGACCGACGGCAAAGCATCCATTGTGGAACTCACCGGAACAGCGGGTTCATCGGTCGCAATTGATCGGGCTAAAGGGTTTCGTGATGCGATCGCAGGTTATCCCAACATGAAGATTATCGCCACGCAGACAGCGGATTTTTCACGGGCTGCGGCCCAGCGCGTCATGGAAAATATAGCGGTTATCAGTTGAGTGCAATACAGACCTAACCCCCAGCCCCTTCCCTACAAGGGAAGGGGAGTAAGATTCAAAGCCTCTCTCCTTTTAGGAGAGAGGTTTGGAGAGAGGTCAAACTGTATTGCATCCAAACGAGAACCGCTATATAAAAAACGGCTCGATGGTGTCTCTATTGAAGTGCGGCATGGGGAAATCGTCGGGCTTGCGGGTTTGCTCGGCTCTGGTCGTAGTGAAACGGTGCGCGCCCTATTTGGGGCTGAACCACTTGAGAGTGGAACCGTAAAACTCGAAGGTAGCCTTTTGTCCCTGCGTGAGCCTCATGATGCCATCGACGCTGGAATAGCTTTCCTTTCAGAGGATCGTAAGGCGGACGGCATCATCCCTGAGCTTTCGGTGCGCGAAAACCTCACGCTCGCTGCACTACCTAACCTTACGCAATGGGGCATCGTTTCCAGGAAACGACAGAGCGAGCTTGTTGACCGTTTCATGCAGCGTCTTGACATCAAGGCAGCCAGCGCCGAGCAGAAGATCCACGAACTATCGGGCGGCAATCAGCAGAAGGTTCTTCTGGCGCGATGGCTGTGCAAGAATACAAAACTTCTTCTCCTCGACGAGCCGACTCGTGGTATCGACGTTGGTGCAAAGCGCGAGATCCAGCGGCTGATCGCCGAACTAGCAAAGCAAGGACTGGGAGTTCTCATGATTTCATCAGAATTGGAAGAGTTAGTTGAAGGTTCACAACGTGTCGTCGTCCTGCGTGACGGGCGGTCAGTTGCGGAACTGGGCGGCGAGCAGAAGAACATCAAGACAATTCTGCACTTAATGGCGGAAGGTGCAGATCGTCAGGAAACCGTCGGTAAATAATTTCAAACAGAGCAGGACAGATAATGAATAGCAAGAAGCCTGATCTGGGTTGGGGAACCCTGTGGAACCCAAATTTTGGTGCACCTGCGGCACTCCTAATTCTTTATGTTGCAAACGCCGTCTTCACTCCGCGTTTCGCTACAGTTAGCAACACATTGAACATGTTGCTCCAAGTATCCACGACAATGTTGGTTGCCGTTGGGATGACTTTTGTCATTGCCTCCCGTGGCATCGACCTCACAGTCGGCTCTACTATGGCATTGGTTTCAGTCATTGTGGCATTGCTGATTAAGTATGGGATGACTGTTGCCATCTTGTTCGCCTTGAGCGCTGCTTTGTTGGTTGGTCTTCTCAATGGCTTTCTGATCTCACGTCTGAAACTTGATGCCTTGATTACCACCTTGGCGGCTCTTATCTTATGGCGTGGGGTCGCTCAGGTTGTCGGGGACGGTAAACTTGTTCCCTTCGTCCATCCCACATTTGAAGCGATCGGAAAGGGCTATATCGGTTCTATACCAATTCAGGTTGTGATTGCGGGAGTTGTAATTGCAGCAGCTTTCTTCTGTATCCGCTCTACGCTTTTTGGGCGTCATATCGTTGCAGTTGGCGGCAACGAGGAGGCCGCACGGCTTGCGGGTATCCGTCCACAGCGTGTGAAATATATAGTCTATATGATTAGCGCCATGCTTGCCGGGTTTGCCGGACTCGTCGAAACAGCGAGGCTTGGCATGGGCGATCCCAGCAAGGTTGGTGTCAATGCGGAATTTGATGCGATCGCCGCGGTTGTTGTTGGCGGTACGCCCTTCTCCGGTGGTCGTGCCAATGTCCTGGGCACTGTTGTAGGAGCCTTGCTGATGCAGGTGATCTCCACAAGTTTCAACATGCTCCTGATTCCGTTTACCTGGGCATTGGTTTTGAAATCTGTAATCATTCTTTTCGCCATTTTTTTACAGCGTCCTCAGGAGGTTTAACGTGTCATGGGTGTCACAAAGTCTCTTGCACTTGCAGGTTTGCGTCTCGCCAAGCTTCTCACCTCGCAGGGCGTGCTGCTCATACTCCTTAGTTTGGCTGTTTTCGCATCGTTTCGTTATGAAACCTTCCTGACACCTGTTAATCTCATGAACATTATGCGACAGAACAGTATGCTTGCGATCGTGGCGCTGGGCATGACCATCGTGATTCTGAGTGGAGGAATCGATCTGTCCGTGGGCGCACTCGTTGCTCTAGGCGGTGTCGTCGCAGCAATGCTCGCCGGACAAGGCAGCTTTGTGGCGATCGTCGGCGGCATTGCTGCGACCACGTTTCTCGGTGTGGTTAATGGTCTTCTCGTGACTCGCGCGCGGCTTCAGCCGTTTGTGGTTACGTTATTCACTGCGAGCGCTGCACGCGGGCTGGCGTTGAGCATCACTGAGGAAAAGTCGGTTGCCGTATCATCGGCAGCAACGGGATTTGTTTGGCTGGGCAGGGGGTTCATTGGTTCCGTCCCTGTCCCCGTGCTGATAGTTGCGCTCTTATATTTTGCAGCTTGGTTTATGCTGCACAGAAGCCAATTAGGTTTGCACATATTTGCTATCGGTAACAACGAAGAGGCTTCCCGGCTCATGGGCGTGAACCCAAACCGAGTCAAGCTCGCGGTCTACACGTTCAGCGGTCTGCTTTCAGGGCTTGCTGGTGTTATTCTCGCGGGTCGTCTAGGGGCGGGTCAGCCTGTGGCTGCCTTTGGCTGGGAGACGGATGCGATCGCCGCAACCGTCATGGGAGGAACGTTTCTCGCAGGGGGACAGGGGAGCGTGTTCCCGACGCTGGTCGGTGTACTTTTACTAGGAATGATGTACAACCTTTTAAATCTTGAGGGAACCATTACTCCTTGGTGGCAGCTCGTGCTCCGCGGTGCCTTTCTACTTCTGGTTGTGCTCTTCCAGCAGCGCATCGCCCAGAGGGATTAATGTTAACGTGAGTTCGACGGCTCATATAGTGTCTGCCTAATTGGCCTTATAAAAAGACCTCTAAGTGCATCTCACCATTAATAAGGGTTGGAAATACTAACTGTAGGTTGGGTTAAGCGGAGCGAAACCCAACGTTTGGGCGCTTGTTGGGTTTCGTTCCTCAAACGCCAGGTGCTACAACTGCCGGAACCTCCCGTTCGCCCTACAGCCCTTTGGGCAACAAAAAGGCAGGCGTCTCCCCGAGTGAGAAGTTCTGAATCTCTTTCAGAGAGGCTGCGCCAACGGAGTCAGCCTCCGCTCAGACTTCTCACCGCAACGCACTGGCTCCCCAGCCTACAAAAAATTAAATTTCGACCCTTTTTTAGAGTGACGTGTACTAAGAGGTTTTACTACGCAAAACCATCCCTCTCCGACTCGGAGAGGGACAGACTTGAACTTTAGTTCAAGGCAGGGAGAGGTTTGCCGAACTCACGTTAATGTTAGGGAAAAATACACATTTTTGTGTAAGTCCTAATGAACTTCAATCCCACCAATAGGAAACAATAACTGCATCAGAGTCATGTTGAATATTATTATCCCATAGCGCCCCTTCTAACCTAGTTCTCAATCGGCGCTTCAGCCTTAAATTATACTCTTCATCCGTGCCATCAGTTACTTCTACTGAATCAGCGTGCCACTTTTTGCCTAAGTCTAAAAGCTCAGACACTTTTGTGTCTTGGTTCTCGCTGAGAATGTAAAGCGTATCGGCGGGATAGGCAACGAAATGGATGATGCTAGTCTCAGGCATAGGACGATAGTTTGCCATTGCCAAGAGGGTATCGATAACACCACCAAAACTAAGACCATTTTCATCTGGTGCAAAAATTGGTTTTGTGAATAGAAAGCTTGCCCATAAATCCGTGCGCCCACAAAGGTCAGTAATCACCTGTTTCCCATCAAACTGATTAAATTGACGCTGCCAAACCAAGGCGGCAAAAAGTTCTTGAGGAGAATAAGATTGAGCTATCGATTGGATTTTAATTAAGTCAAGCATTGCTGTACCTCGCTTATTTTCCCTAGATTGTAGGACGTAAGTAGTTGGACAAAATTAAGGGAATGGGGAATGGGGAATGGGGAATGGGGAATGGGGAAACAATGTGTGTAATTAATTCTGTTTGAGTACTTGTTAACTTGATTCGATACTGATGGCTGCTTGAAGTGATTCAAAACCATAATGTCTGCCACAAGCGGTTAAAATTGTGATTTCTCTTACTATCAATAACAGAGGCAAAAAACTGTCGTGAGCTTAAGCGCGTCCAACCAATTCAAAGCCGAAGTCTTTCAAAACCAATTCCTCCCCCAAGGTACTAAAGAAGTCAACGCCATCATGACCATCAGCGTTGAAGGGGGTGATAGTGCAACTACATCTTCTAGCCGTGACAGACTTTTTAGTGTCATCTGTGATACCTCCGGTTCAATGGGGGGTGGTAAAATTCACGCAGCCAAAGATGCGATCGCTAAACTCGTAAATTTGCTGCCAGAGGATGCCCACTTCTTTATCGTTACAGGTGCTGGTAAAGCCAGTGTTGTTTTTCCCGTGTCCCAAGCGACACATGACAAAAAGCAGCAGGCGATCGCATCTATCAAAAATATTAGTGCTAATGGTGGCACACTCATGTCTACTTGGCTGGCTGAGTCCTTGACACAGTTCAGAAAGATGCCCAATGCAGTCCGTCAGGCATTACTGCTCACAGATGGACAGAATGATGACTCGGATGAACAAAAACTGAAGACGATTTTACAGCAGTGTGAGGGGGTTTTTCAGTGCGATTGTCGGGGTGTCGGTACTGATTGGCGCGTCGTCCAACTCAAACAAATTGCAAATAAGCTCTTGGGTACAACCGACATTATCCTCAATGCCTCAATGATTGAAGCTGACTTCCAGGCGATTCTCGAAAAAGCTATGAGCAAAGATGTCAGCGACGTTGCTATGCGTCTGTGGACGCCTCAAGGAGCGAAAGTGCTGTTTTGTAAACAGGTGAGTCCTGACATTGTTGACCTCACCCACCGCGCCAAAAGTATAAAGCCCCAAGTAGTTGATTACCCTACTGGTGCTTGGGGCAATAAAGAGTCCCGTGATTACCACTTTTGTATTGAGGTTAATCCGGGGAACGTCGGTGATGAAATGCTGGCGGGTAGGGCCAGCCTAGTGTATACACTCAACGGCACAGAAACCAAAATTGCCGAAGCACGCATTCTGGCAACTTGGACAGATGATGAAGCCAAATCTACCAAAATTGACAGACGGGTTGCCCATTACACCGGACAAGCAGAACTTGCCCAGTCCATACAGGAAGGGTTAGAGGCGCGTGAGAAAGGTGATATTGAAGTTGCCACAGCTAAGTTGGGCAAAGCAGTTAAACTTGCTTATGAATCTGGTAACGAAGCAACTGCCAAACTGCTGAAAACTGTAGTTGATATCCAAGACGCGCCGACGGGTACAGTAAGGCTGAAGCTAGAAGTGGCGAAAGAAGACGCGATGGCGTTGGAAACTCGTTCCACGAAGACTACTCGCATTCCCAAATCTTAGTAAGGATAGGGCATGATATCACGAACTCAGGAAAAATTTGGTGGATTGTTTATTGCTTCTATGGGCGCGGCTTTGACAATCTGGAACTGGAGTTTGGTTATCAACAAAGGTTACTTCTATATGAAAGCAAGCATCATCGGGCCATTTTTCTTTGTCTTGGGATTAGCACTAATATTGTTTCCCGGTTATCGGCAAGAGCGAATTGCTCGTGGAGAAGATATTACAAACTTGCAAGGGCTAGCGCTGCTGACACCTCGTTGGTGGGTAGTCTTGTTTGTGGGGTTGGGTTTAGGTGTGGGCAATTGGTTAATTTTGTTGTCTCAATGAGTTTAGGACTTACGCAACTGGCACACATATCTTCTGTTATGGGAGTCAAGAGTACAGACGCGATTAATCGCGTCTGTACAAGGGTCAAGAGTCAAGGGGAGGCAGTGCGGTCTTGGGGTTTCCCCAAGTAGAGAAGCCAGCCGCGTGGGCGGGTCTCCCGACTTGAGCGGGCTGGCGTCAACTGCCGGTCAAAAGTCTAGGTTTTTTGGATTCTTGACATTTGACTTTGGACAACCTCTAAAGGAAAAAATATGACACTTGCGTAAGTCCTAGAGTTGCAAATCATTCATAATCTCTTCAAATTAGGAGAGCAAAAATGTCTATTTATCAATGTTTAAAAGGACACGAATCAACTGAATCAGATTTTTGTTCAGAATGTGGTGTCAAAATTCTTGGGATACCTGAACAAGAGTTAGCTAAAAACATTATCCCTTCAACAGGGTTGCAAACCATATCTGTTGAAACCTGCCCAGCTTGCAGCGCTCCCCGCGAACCCAATAGTGGGGATTTCTGTGAGATTTGCGGTTACAACTTCGTCACCGGGGGACGTGGTGAATTGCCCGTAGGGGGGGCAGGGGAAGCAGGGGGGGCAGGGGGAGAAATTCCTAATCCCCAATCCCCAATCCCCAGTACTTCGGCTTCTCTGCGAGACGCTACGCGAACGCTCAGTACAAGTCCCCAATCCCCAGTACTTGCTTGGGAGGTAATTGTGATGATTGACCCATCTTTACGGGATTCAGAAAGCCCAGAAGCACCAATTAGTCAATCACCTGTTACCTTTCGGCTAGAAAAGGACAGTAACTTGGTTGGTCGTCGCAGTGAAATTCGGGGCATTCATCCAGAAGTTCCACTGGATTTTGATGATGCTGTGTCGCGCCGTCATGCTTTGATCAACCGTCAGGCAAATGGTACGTTTACTCTGCGTGATATCGATTCTGCTAACGGTACAAAGCTGAATGGGGTTGAATTGAAGCCAATGGTGGATGCTCCGTTGCAAGACGGAGATGAATTTACCTTGGGACACTGGACGCGGATTACAGTCAAGGCTGTTTGTTAAAGGAGGTAGGAGGTTGCGTATATTCCAATACGGTTCAATTAAGAAGACGCGATTTATCGCGTCTCTACATGAGGGTTTTCGGCTTATGTGAATTGTATTGGCGTATATTTGGGAATTGATTTAACCCGGCATTCAAAGCTACGAACATCAAACTTCGAGTTTTGAACTCGGAATTTCGAGATTGGAATATCAAACTTTGAGATTAGAACACCAAACTTTGAGTTCAACATATGAAACTCAACTTACATTATTAAAATATGAGTAAAATAATCTCAGCTTCCATAAAGGCAATTAGCAAACTCACTACTCCTCAACTTCTCAAGAGTGGTTTGTACCTCACTTGGATTGCAAGTGTATTAATGCTAATCGCTACGATTACCGGAATTCAAAGACAACGAGACGCTATCAAAACAGTTGGTGAGGACTCTACACCAAGTATTGTCACCGCCCAGCGTCTCAAAGATGCTCTAGCAGGTATGGATGCCTACGTTGTTAAAGAACTGCTAGTTCCATCTGGACAAAACCAAGATGTTGTCAAAGGTTCCGAGGAGCGATACCAGAAAGTCGCCGAAAGGCTGGTTGCTGCTGCTGAAAATATCTCATACGGGGATAAAGAGCGAAAACCGATTGAGACTATGCAATTGGGGTTTGGTAAATACGTTGCTAAAATTCAGCAGGCGCGCGACTCTCACGCGCGGGGTGATGCCAATGCTGTTCTGGTTGCTTACCGAGCAGCAGCTGAAATCATGGATAAGACACTCCTACCAGCAGCCGATGCGCTCGATGAAGTAAACTTGCAAGCGATAGAGAAAATTTACGCCGAGGAAAAGTTTGCTTCTGGCGGATTTCTATTATTTATCATCATTTCTGGTGTAGGACTAATCAGTATACTGCTGACACTTCAGTTATTTCTCAATCGGCGAATGCGTCGCACCTTTAATCCTTGGCTGCTGGCGGCGAGTGCGATCGCTATTTACTTTTTAAATTACACAGTCGGGGCCTTTCTTTCTGCTTCCCAACAGTTGAGGATTGCCAAAGAGGATGCTTTTATGTCAATGCATGGGTTGCGCCAAGCTCGTGCCGTCACCTATATTGCTAATGCTGCCGAAAGCCGCTACCTGCTTGATCCAAGCTTTGCCGCTAATCATGAACAAGCTTTCTTTAAAAATATAGTCAAAATCGCTAAATTGCCCAACAGTCAAACCTTCGAGACATTAGCAACAGCATATACCTCAGAAGGCAAAAAAGTAGATGGGTTTACAGGCTACCTGGCTGAAGAACTGAACAATGTCAACTTTGCCGGCGAGAAAGAAGCCTTAAAAGCAAACCTTTCCACCTTGGGCAATTATTTGGTTATCGATAAACAGATTCGCCAGTTAGAGCTAAATGGCAAACACCTAGAAGCGATCGCACTATGTATAGGTAACAACCCAGGACAATCAAACTGGGCCTTTGAGGAGTTCAAAAAAGCTAATCAAAAGGCATTCGATATTAACCAAGAAGCTTTCGACAAAGCAATTAAACAAGGCTTCCAGGATGTAAACAGCTTCGAGATTACTACCCCAGTGGCGCTAAGTGCGATCGCTCTTTTAAGTCTACTTGGACTACTACAGCGTCTCAAAGAGTACTCCGCTTAGAGTCAGGGAAAAAGGCTAATGGGTAAGGGGTAAATTAGCATTCCTGAATTCTAGTATGAAATTTAAAAATCGACATACTCTAATCTCTTACTCTCTGCGCCTTTGCGCCTCTGCGTGATCCTAATTCATACTTAATAGACTTCTTGCAAAAGTCGTTCTTTTTGCGTTCTTCTTTGCGTCTTTGCGCCTTTGCGTGAGACAAAAAATATTTATGCAAGAGGTCTAATAATCAGCAACGCCAATAAAAAAAGCCTCTCTGTCGAGAGGCTTAACCATGAGTTAGCAGAACACTTAACCAAATAAGTCAAAACCTGATACAGCCAAAGCTCCGGCTAAAGCTGAAGCCGCCAAAGAAACAAAAGCCGTGTTAAATAACCACCAAGCAGCACCTGCAACAGCTTTTTTAGTTTCAACACCTTGTTTTTGTGCTTGCTCTTTGATTGCATTCAGGCGTTTTTGAGTTTCTTTCTGGATGCGTTCGGCTCGGTGTAACACACTATCCCGTGTACCTTCGATTTTGTCGATAATCTTGTTAGCTTGCGCTTCAGAAATATCCTCACGCGAACTGAGGACAGCAACTAGAGTATCACGGTCGAAAGAAGATAGGCGATCGCGCAAAGCGTCAAATCCTGTTTGTGGGTCATCAAACAATTTCGCAAAGTCTTGCTGAATGCCTTCATAATTGAGTTCGGGACGATCCAGTGAGTTAAGGTAGTTGCGAACAGAACCGAAAACACCATCAAGCACCGATTGCATTCTTTGCTGAATCTGCTGATATTGTTCAAAAATCGAGTTACGCACAGAATCGATTTGATCCACAATGCGGTTAGCTTCCTCTTCTGAGATATCCTCACGCTGGGACAGCAAAGCCACAAGTGTAGAACGGTCAAATTTAGAAACACGCTCACCTAAAGAAGACACGCCAGCACGGGGAGAAGACAGCAACAATTGCAAATCGCGTTTGATACTATCCGGGTTCAGTTCTTCTTTATTAGTGTTACGCAGATAGTTTTCTAGATAAGTTTCAAACTCCTGCGCTTTTTCAGTAGCACGGTTTGCTAAACGTTGCGGTGCTTTGACAATGTTATTAATGGCTTGTTGTGTTGAGTCGATAGTGCGGTTTACTTGCTCCTCGCTCAAGTCTCCCCGTTGCGTCAGCAGCTTGACTAAAGTTTCCCGATCTACTTGTGAGAGACGCTCTCTGAGTGCATCAGCACCCTCTTGGGGGTCAGCCAGTAATTTTTGCAAGTCTTGTTGAATACCTTCAGGATTGAGTTCTTCCAAGTTGGTATTGCGGAGATATTCACTAATCGTACTCGTGGTTTTTTCGTACTGCTGTTTCGCTGTCTCGGCGGCTTTTTGCGGAGCTTGCAAAATGTTATCCCTGACTGCTAACAAAGAGTCGATGGTTTGATTTACCTGCTCCTCGCTCAAATCTTGCCGCTGGCTGAGTAATTTAACCAAAGTATCACGATCAAATTGTGATAATCTTCCTCTTAAAGCGTAAATTCCTGCTTGCGGGTCTTCCAGCAAAGTCTGAAAATCGCGCTTGATACCTTCAGGATTGAGTTCTTCTTTGTTGGTATTACGCAGATACTCTTCTACCCTTTGCCGTACTTCATCAGCTTTCGCTCTCGCTTGTTCTTGCAATTCTTGTGCCCGATTCAAGACATTATCGCGAGTCCGTTCAAACTGACCAACAATATTATTAGCTTCCTCTTCGTTAATATCTTCGCGAGAAGCGAGTAGCTTAACTAAAGTATCGCGGTCAACTTCTGAAAATCGCTGACTCAAATCTTCAACGCCAGCTTCTGGATCTTCCAGCAATTTTGTCAAGTCCCGCTCAATACCTTCTGGATTGAGTTCTGCTTTTCCAGTCGAACGCAGGTAGTCTTCTAGGCGGGTGCGGAGGTCTTGTGATCTTTCTCTTGCATTCGCCTGCTTAACAGTTTCTAAAACTTCCGTGCGAATGCTTTCCATCTGCTCGGAAATATCTTTGACTTTTGCTTCGCTAATATCTCCCCGTTGGTTCAGCAAGTTAGCAAAATACTCTAGATTTATTTCCTCTAATTGCTGTCTTACAGTTCCTGGGTTAGCATTCGGATCATAGATGACTTCTTTAAATTCATCTTTGATTGTGAGCCGGTTAAAATGCCAAGGAAAAGAATTCAAGATGTATTCTTCTATATCTGCCTTGACAGTATTATTCGGAAGTACAGGCAATTTCTGAGCTACAGAACTACGAATCTTATTAGCTTGTTGCGTTGCTTGGTCTTTAAATTGTTGTAACTGCTGTGTAATTTTCTCGACATCTACATTCTGAACTTTCCCTGTCAATTGTTGTAGCTGTTGGCTAACTTTCTCTACATCTATTTCTGAAAAGTCCACCCGCTTCAACGCCGCAGGTAAAGCCGCACCTAAGCCAGCTTGAATCGCTTGCTTAACTATTCCATTGCTTTGCTTACCATTTCCACCACCGACTGTCGCTAATTGCTGAATTCTCTCAACTAATTGCTCAGATTGTAGTTCTTCTGGAGAGGCTTGTTGGAGTAAATTAATTACTTGATCGGTAGGATTTGCGCCTTGAACAACTTGGTTCCAAGCACCTTGTAACTGGTCGGCGATCCCATTAATATCTGATTTCGAGAAGTCTGTACGAGAGCTAATTAAATCGATAAAAGTCTGACGATTAACATTTTTGAGTAAATCACTATCAGCAATCGATTGTAAATCTCCTTCTTTGAGCAGTTTCTCAAATTGAGAGCGAATTTGTTTGGTATCGAGTTGAGGTAACTGTACAGCAGATAAAGAACTTTGTAAGGTATTTTTGATACTATCTGGGTCAAAACCTGATGTGAGTTCCCGACGGACAGCGGCGGTGATTTCTTCAGCGGTAGAAACCATTTGATTCTTAGCAGCATTAGCACCCAAAGCCGCAGTTGCTGTACCCATGATTCCTTGCATACCACTAGTAACGGTACTAGCAACAGAACCAATTAAGGAGCCGACTGCACTCGAACCTAGCCAGATGATGACTGTGAAAAAGGCAGACCAGATAACTACACCAATAATTGCCCCTAAGAGTGCACTTTCAATTAAGGTTAATTTAACCGCCAAAAAGCTAGCGCTAAATAATGCAATAGTTGCGGTAACAAGCGCCCAAAGACCAGCGGCTGTTTCAACTTTGCGAATCGTTCCGCCCAAGCTTTCAGATTCATCAGAACTTGAGCTACCGCCTAAAGCTGAAATTCCGACAGCTACTGAGAAGTTTGTTAATAGTAATTGAAAGGCAAATGCCATCAATACACCAGCAACTAATGCTACCAAAAATTTAGGCCCAGAAAAAACAAGTGATGCTTGTTCTGGAGTTAAAATATCACTCGTTACTGGAATTTGTGCTATTTCGGAAAAATTCCACAATTTAATTGCAGTAATCACATTATGAAACATAAGATTTTTCTCACTTAGCTCAATTACAATCTTTGTCCATAAGCTCTCGCATTCCTAATCTAAGTCACTTAAATTGGTGTTAAGTTTTTCTAAAATTAGGAATGCATATATTTAGAGTGAGCGCTTATTTATGTCCACCAAACCATTTAGAAGCGATCGCTCCCAAAGCTGCTCCGATCACTGGATTACTGAGAAACTTAAGAATTGCTGGTTGTTCAGCCATCACTTCTTGGAAAATATCAGGATGGCTATGATATGTAAAAGATGCGAGCTTGCTCAAGTCATCTGCATTCATCCGGTTAGCGTTATGGGTAGAAAGCCCCAAATCTCGCTCCAGATGGCGCTCATCCAGACCTCTTTGCTTTAAGTGCTTGAAAAATGCCCGTGCTACATCATCCCGTTCGTTAGGCTTAATTTGAGCGATCGCTTTCTGCAATTCTGGCTCCATCTGGCTGGGAGGAATGCTGTTATGGTTGAAAGACCGACCAAATAATTGACGACGTTCTTCGTGGGATGAGCGTTGAGCAAAATCGTCAAAATTTTGGTAATCCTTGGTTGGATCAGATGAAACATCATCCAAAGATTCTGTATTACCATGCGCTAAATCGTTCATGATTTCGCGTTTGTATTTATCACTGCTGCTCATTTTATTTGTCTCCTGTTTAAATTAACTGAATCAGTTCTTTGATTTTTGAAACTTAATTACTTGTACTCAACTTGGTTTGTTTGCGTATCATACTGAGCCGTCAAAATCAGTTTTTTATCTGGTGCATACATCAAAACTGTTAAGTCTTGACTAGGAAAATTCTTGTGAAAACCTTGAAGTAAAGACTTTGCTAATGGTCGTACTTCCGTCGGACGAACTTGAGGCGTAATCACAACACCTAACTTATTGTTGTCACGTACATAAGCATCTTGAACAATTCCCTTTGCTGTCCCAACAACCCAATTACCAAAATCTTGACCCTGTACACTGTTACCCCGTTCTAATAGAGCATAATCACCACTACGACTAATTCCAGGTGATAATTGAGCGGGTTGTTTAGCTTGAACTGTACCACTACAGGCGGCAGTTGTTGTTAGTACTAAAATCAAGGCGAAAGCTGCTAAAATCCGGCGAAACTGTTGAATTATTTTCATTTTGACCTCCCATCTAACGCTATTTTTGGCAACATCAATTTACTCAAAACATTTGGCGTAGAAGCAGATAGATAATCTGCTCCTACTAACTCAAATGTAATAGACTTAAGTAAGTTAAACCCGGTCAGTTTTATCAACTATTGGATTTACATTCGTGTCAACATCTAATTCTTCGCGTCGAATAGTTTCCTTAACTTCAACGGTTTCTTGTTCTACAACTTTCTGCACTCTGACTTCTTCGCGTAAAAAAGCTTCTTTATGGATATCAGCAACTTCTTCATGAATTTCCATGCGAGCTACTTCACCCTCGCGGAAGTTGGCTGTTTCCGCAGACACAACTTTACCTGCGTCTTTAGGAGTAACTCGCTCAATCACGATTCGCTCTTTTTCTACTGGAACAGCAACTCTTGCAGTTTCAGTTTCAACATGCTTACCAATCGCTACTTCTCCAGTTTTCCGACGCTGTTTGTTAGCAACTAGCCTTTCTCCGTAGAGTTTGAAGGTTTGGTCGTCGTGAGCACTAACATCATATAGATCTGGCTCTTGCTCGTAGTTGTAGTTGTTGCGATCGTAACTAGGAGTAGTCCGCCCAGCTGTCGATCCTACCGCAGCTGTAGATATTGCATCAAGAGGCGCTGATGCTTCTAAAGACGTTGATGCTTCTACAGGTGATGTACGATATGCTCCACGTACCTGTTCCTCATAGTCGTAATCAAACGCCATACCTTCTTCGTATTCAGGTAAACTTTCCGCTTGTTCTCTTGTTATTCCAACGACATACACACGGTCTGTTCTAGAGTCAATTTGCGCTTTACCTATTGGTAATAACACTTTCTTGCCAAAAATCCAAAAGCCTATATCAACGATTAAATAGCGGAACTCGCCTTGATCATCTACCACAGCATCACTAACTGTGCCAATTTTTTCATCGGTTCCTCGGGCATACACACCCATTCCTTTAATATCTTTACCCTGAATAGTATTGTGGTAGTCTGGGTCGAATTCACTTATTCTATGGAGTGGCATTATTCTTTTCCTTAAAATCTTGCTGTTTCTTTTCTAAAGGTTACAAAATTCAGTTGATATAAATCTTCTCTCTGAAGATTGAATTTAATGATGTTGGTGCTTCATCAAAAGTAGTAATTAAATATAGTTAAATCACGAAAAAATATTATTTCAAGACAGTTATAGTACTATTGTACCTCTTGCTGCTAAACCTGTTGCAACCAAATTTTTATTTTTTTGTGACTAGTTTCTAGCCTTTTTGTGACTAGTTTCTAGCATTAAATGTAAGGTTTAAAGTCAGCTAAATTGATTTATATCAGAAAATCGAACTAGTTAAATATGTTTATTAATACCTTACATATCAATAAAATATACTAAATTTTTTTAGCGTTTATTGCTTTATTTAAAACACTTGCTCTATTCCTCTTGAGAAAAAAAAACTTATTCCCAGAGATTGATGAGAAGTCAATCTAAGAATGCTTAAATTTCATTAAAGTCCTAATGAATTTGTAAATATATATTTACCACTGCTGTTAAGGAGTAATTAAGGAGAAATTAATGGTTTTAGGTTTACATCGGCGTGCTGTGGGCGTATTTACTCATCGTCGAGATGCAGAACACGCATTGCACGAGTTGAGAGATTCTGGCTTTGTGATGGATAGAGTTTCTGTGGTTGTGCAAGATGCAAGCCGCAATCATGATATTGCTGGTGCTGAAGTAAAAGAGCGCGTTGGCGACAAAGCTGATGAAGGTGCATCACTAGGAGCAGTTTCCGGGGGTGCTTTGGGCGGATTGACTGGTTTATTGGTTGGTCTTGGCACTTTAGCGATTCCTGGTATCGGCCCGATCATGCTCGCTGGTGCAGCAGCAACTACCTTGGCTACAACTCTTGCAGGAGTTGGGATTGGTGCTGCTGCTGGTGGTTTGCTTGGTGCATTAATTGGTTTAGGAGTTCCTGAAGAACGAGCTAGAGTTTACAACGAACGAGTGGAACGCGGACACTACTTAGTCATCGTTGATGGCACAGATGCAGAAATTGCCAAAGCAGAAGCAATTTTACAACATCGGGGTATTGAAGAGTTTGGCATTTATGACCATCCTGATCGCCTGCGTGAGACTAGCGATTATGTGACTACAACTACTCCTACAACCACCATCCTGAATCAAGGTACTGGTTTAACCAAAAACGCCGTCGGTTACTTGAGCAATTTTAGCGATGCCGAAGTAGCAATTAATGATTTGCGTGCGGTGGGTTTTCCTTTGAGCCAAATTTCCTTAGTTCACAGAGACTTTTCTCAACCAGAACAGGTGACAAGTATTGCTGTAAGCGATCGCTTTGATGCTACAAGGTTGGGACTACCAGATGAGCGTGCGCGCTACTTTAATCAGCTAATCACTCAAGGGGATTATGTAGTTCTCGTCAGTGGTACAGATGATCAGCTTCGTCAAGCTGGCTCTATTTTCGATAGGCATGGAATTCGAGAGTGGCGAATTTATGACCCAACATTAATTAGTTCCACAAGTCCTAATTATGCTGATGATGCCTCTGAAAATGATAACCGAGGAGTTCGTCAACAAACAGCGATTTTTGATAACACTTACAACAGTGAAGACCCTACTGTGATCATTGTTGACCACCGGAATGAAACTGTTTAACTCATAGTGCTGTTAGCTAAAATTGAACCTTGAGTTAAGCAAATAAAAGGCGTTAAAAATGTAGTTATCAAAGCAACCGTTGCCAAAGTTGATAACAACAAAACTGTTCTCATTGCAAAAAACTAGGAGAAAATTATGGAAACCGAATTACAGCAACAACAATACGTCGATGCTGCTACCCCAAATCAGGTAGAAGCACTTAAAAATTCCGAAGCTGGAAACCTGGCAATGTTACCACCTGCTTCGGACACTGAAGAACAATGGCAAAGAATTGGTAGACAATTTTCTACATTTTTGGCAAAACTACCTGAGTACATAGGTGGGTTCTACCAAGAATACAAACCACTGATTCTCAGCTTTGCTTTGCTTGTGATCGGGGTTACGGCACTGAGAATTTTTCTAGCGGTGCTGAACGCAGTAAATGACATTCCACTAGTTTCTCCAATTCTACAATTGATTGGACTTGGTTACACAATTTGGTTTACTTTCCGCTATTTGCTCAAAGATTCCACTCGGCAAGAATTAGCAGGAGAAATTCGTTTGCTTAAAAAACAAACTTTAGGCAAACAAGAATCACAGACTTTGAACTAACCGCAGCATGGTAGTGAATAAAAAAGCAGAGTATCCCAATGCAAACGGATAGCCCACAGACTCAAGTCTGGACGGCAGTTGCTACAACGGACGGAACCTCCCGTTCGCCCCACAGCCCTTTGGGCATCCTACGGCAGGCGTCTCCCCGAGTGAGAAGTTCTGATGCCTGCGGCGGGCTGCGCCAACGGAGGAAGCCTCCGCACCCTGCGGGAAGCCCTTCTCTACGAGAGGCTGCGCCAACGGGTGATGCCTCCGGCACGCTATGCGAACGCAGTCCCCTAGGTCGGGCTAACCCTCCTTCAGGGCTATCTCACCGCAGAAGCGTCTACAGACAACTCTGGGCAACGCACTGCCTCGGCTACATAAACCAAGTCTGCAAAGGCAGGCTAGATTTCATTAGGCTGCAAAGCAGCCTTCGTTCCTATAGGCGCGACTTCAGTCGTCGGCTATTTCTTCTTGCATTCGGATGCACCCATAAAAAAGTTTGTTGTTTTGCCATGTATGCGTAGTTAAGTACTTATGGTCAAGTAAAAACCGATTTTTACTTGACCAATTTGCACCAAGCCATAACACCGAACCATCGAACTCAGGGAAAAAGGAAAAAATATGATCAAGACTCATAAACTAGCTTCGCTTCCCGTAGCAGTATTTCTTTCAACATTGTTAACACTTCCGCTGCTTAATAGTTGCGGCGGAGGTTCCCAAAATGCTGCGCCACCTCCGATTGATGATAGCGTTGGTAGAAATTTGAATAATCGCGCCCCTGTAAATCAACCCCAAGCTAAAAGAGGATTGGGTACAGGACAGAAAGTGGCAATTTTGGCAGGAGCTGCTGCACTTTACTACGTCTATAATCAGCGAAAAAATGCCCAAGGAACGGGAGCGCAGGGGAAACACTACCTTTCTAAGAATGGGCGTGTCTACTACCGAGATGCTCAAGGTCGCCCCATCTGGGTCACACCGCCACAAGGGGGTATTCGTGTTCCAGAAGCGGAAGCACAACAATACCGTGACTTTCAAGGATATAACAACAGTCCTACAGGGCGTGACTTGAGGGATTTGAATTAAGCTCCTGTTATGACAAATTAATTGTTGCAAACATTATAAATAGATGACGTATACCTGTCATTCTATTTTTTTATAGGAAGTATTGGGGAAGAAGTAATAAAGGTGTATTGAGATTTATAAGCGCAAGCGCAGGCTACGCCAACAAAAATAAAATAGGAGTTTTATATAAATATTTTAAACATTGTGATGTTTACTAAAACTCTTTTTTAGAGTTTTAGACTATAGCAGTCCTAAATCATTCATGAAAATTGCAAATTGTTGCGACCCCCCTGTAGTCCCCCCTTGCTAAGGGGGGACGGCGTTAGCCGGGGGTGAATTTTCTTACAACTTATTTAGGATTGCTACAGTAACTGTTAATAATTATTAATTTTTTCCAGATAAAGATAACCTTTGATAGATGCTTTAAAACAAGAAAACGATTATTGTCTTAAGAGTAATTACTTGACCGTTGATAGTTAAGTGAAATCAAACTTTAGGAGAAACAAATGAATATATTAGAAAAAATCTTCGGTGGCGGTCAGGCACAAGAAAATGACTACCGCAATTTTGTAAACCGCTACGAGCAGGGCTTACCCCATGAGGGATACTCAGATGAAGAAGTTTTAAACCGCTATCAGCAAGTATCTAGACAAATACCTCCAGACCTTTATCAGGAATCTGCACAAGAAGTTTTTAATCGGATGTCACCACAAGAGCGGATGCAGTTTGGTCGAAATCTTCAACAGCAGACACGTTCTTCAAACTTGAATTTTCCCGATTTGAACCAAGATGGTATAGACGATCGCTTCCAAGACCCAAACTATCTTGCTCAAACGACAGGTCGAGTTCACCAGCAACAACCAGATATGCTCAGTCAAATCCTGGGTAGTGTTACGGGGAGCTTGACAGGTGGTCAAGGTGGTAACATTATGAGCAATCCATTAGCCAAGGGAGCAATGGCTGGTATAGCGGCTCTAGCTGTTAAAAAGTTGATGCAAAGAGGCAATCAAGGAAATTCTGGACAGTATGGCAACGTCCGCCCAGCTAGCGAAGACCCCTACGGAGATCCAGCGGATTCCGGTCAGTATGGTAACATTCGCCCAGCTAGCGAAGACCCTTACGGAGATCCCGCTGACCAACAGTACCGCTAGTGTTGTTGCGGCAGTTGCTCTAAAGGAGAGGCAAAGTTAACACAAACTCCGTTCCTTTACCGATTTGAGAATTCACTGCGATCGCCCCACCATGTTTTTCCACTACAATTTGCTGGGCGATCGCCAATCCTAGCCCTGTGCCTTTGCCCACGCCTTTGGTGGTAAACAGGTGCTCAAAAATCTTCTGTTTCACTGCATCTGTCATGCCAATGCCATTATCTTTAATCCGAATCACTGCCTGTTGCTGATCTGCGGATAATTCTGTTTTCAGGATAATTCGATTGGGATTGGCTTTAATATCTGCAAAACTGCGTCCTTGATTTCCTTCTTCTAAAGCATCAATTGCATTTGCTAGCAGATTCATAAACACCTGATTCAACTGTCCGGCAAAGCATTCTACTTGGGGCAAATCGCCATAATCTGTGATCACTTCAATTTCTGGTCGATGCTCATTTGCTTTGAGACGATGTTTGAGAATCAGGATGGTGCTATCAATGCCGTCGTGGAGATTGTAAGCAACCGAGCGATCGCTATCTGCGCGCGAAAAGGTTCTCAGGCTGGTACTGATATCTAGAATCCGCTTCACGCCTTCACGCATCGAGCCAACTAACTTGGGTAAGTCTTCGCGGATGTAATCAAGGTCAATGGTTTCGCTCTCAGCGTCAATCTCTGGATCGGGGTTGGGATACTTCTGCTGATACAAATCAAGCAAGCCAAACACATCGTTGATGTAGTCTAACGCAGGTTGAATGTTGCCACTCAAGAATCCGATGGGGTTATTAATTTCGTGGGCGACTCCAGCGACTAAATTACCCAATGCCGACATCTTTTCGCTTTGGATCATTTGCAATTGGGCGTGCTGAAGTTCTTGCAGAGCTTTTTCTAAATTGTTATTTTTTTCCTGAATTTCAAACGCCATTTGTTCGCGTTCAGTTACATCAATTCCCAGCCCCACAATACCAATAGTCCGATTGTCCTTGTCTTTGATAGGGGTTTTTACTGTTTCTAGGGTATGGCTTTTCCCATCAACCAAGGGCAGAATTTCTGTGAAATAATAAGGAGTATCTTGAGCCAAACAAGCTTGATCTGACTTCATACAATTTTGAGCAGCTTCTTCACCGATTGCCTCCCGATAATGAGAAGCAGTGGTAAAGATTTCTTCAGGAACCCCAACATCATCACAAAAGGTTTTATTCACAAACAACATTTTCCCATGAATATCTATCATCCAAATCCAAATCGGCGCATTGTCTAAAATTGCTCTGAGTGCAGATTTGTTGGCAATTAGTTGAGTTTGCGATCGCTCCAGTTCTTGCTTTTGTTGTAATAGTTGTTGTTGTATAGAAATAGACTCTTGATAAAGTCGAGCATTTTCCAGGGAAATCGCAGCTTGACTAGAAATAAAGTTGAGTACGAGCAGGCGATCGCGGGTAAACACCCCACTGGTTCCCCGATTTTCCAGATACAAAATGCCAACTAAATTCCCTTGGTTCAGAATCGGCAAACATAAAACACTCTTCGGCTGTTGGCGTTGTAAATAATCGTCAATCACACCGTTCAAGTTGGTATCGAGGTCATCAATGACAACGGTTTCTAAGGTGTTTTTGACATACTGGATCAATTTAACGGCAACATTGGGATTGTTCTCTAGGGGTTCCGTTTGCAGGCTGCTGTGTTCCAAATCAGCAAGCACCCGCACTTGCCATTGTTGATCCTGGCAGAGCATTAGCGCACAGCCATCGGCTCCAGAGTTTTCTAGCAGAGTTTGGGTTAGCGTTTGCAGCAACTCATCCAGTTCGATTGTACTAGAGATAGCTTGAGAGATTTGCAGCAGGGTCGAAAAATCTAGCGCATTGTTGATGGAGGTGCTGGAAGTACTGTTGCGGGTGCTGGAATGAATTGAGTAGTTTGGAGCGGCGCTTGTGGCTAGGGTTTCTAAAATAGTAAGCGGCTGGGCCGTCTGTTGTAAGATGGGGCGCAGCAAGTGGGGATAGCGCGTTTCTAAATCATCGGTTTTGGCTTTAGCTCCCCAGCGGGCATAGCAGAAGTAGGCTTCTTGCATATAGCCTGCGGCGATCTTCTCTTTGCCCCACTCCAGGTAGAACTTAGCAGCAAGTTCGTTAGCAAGGGCGGCTTCCTGGATGTAGTCGTTTTCCCTCGCTTTGGCAATGGACTGATCGTAGTATTTGATCGCCTGCTCTAGCTTGTTCAAGATTCGGTAGCGTTCTGCTTCGATTAGATACCATTTATGTTGACAATTCATCGGGGCATATTGCACCCATTGTTTCATCTTTTTCTGGTTGCTAGCCACCTGCTTGAGGCGATCGCGCTGTTGAGACTGGCTAGCCTGTTTGAATTCTGCCAAGCAAGTCAATGAATCATAAAAATAGAAAACAACTAAACCTGATGCTGCAATTCCTCCGTCTTCATATTGTCTGCCTTGTTGAAGGGTTTGGCGAGCCTGGTCAAAGTCAGCAAACAAATATCTCAGCGTCGCTTGGTTGGTGTAGGCAAAAAACAGTCCTGTCTTGTCGTTGATAGCCTGCTGTTCTGCTTCCATTTCGCTCAGGCGATAAACCTCACCCTCTAGCGCCGTCGTCTCTGCCTCACCCAATAAACAGAGCGTCGTTTGATAGAAAATTTTGCAATAAAGTTCAGCCGTTTCTTGATTGAGTTTGCCGATAGATTCAGTATAAAATCTTGACTTTTGACTTACTTCAGATAAATTATGTCCGGCATAGTAGGAATTTGCACACCAGATTAATGCTGCCCAAGACGCATATTCCGTATCGCCTGTTTCCAGTCCGGTTTGATAGCTTTCTAAAAGTGGCGCAAGCGTATCTTTGAGGTGATTTTTCCAATGGAATATAAAATAATAAACAATAAATAATACTCTGGATTTGATTTCTTTAGCGTTAAATTTCTCCAAGAGCTTGAGAGCCAATTCGCCAAACTGATAGCCGGTTTGAATGTCTCGCACTACGCCACACAAAATTAGCCCATACCAAGCATAAGTAAAAGCAGCCAGATTGGTATTACCATACTTGGCAAACAGATTCACCTTGCGAAATACCAACAACGGCATCAAATCTGGGGCAGCAATATAAGCAGCTGAGAGAGTTTTTGCTAAAATTTGCGTCACCGCAATTTTATCCGGGGCTGTCATTGCCGATTGGTTTTCTAAAGTTTGGGTAGACTTACCTAGTAGGGCGATTTTAGTTTCAGCTAGACCCAGTAAAACCTGTGGTGTTGTGGGCTTGAATGGAAATTTAACACCTAATTTTTCGACTATTAACAAAGCTGTTTTGACTGCCTCTAGGGGCTGCCCTTGCAAAATCAAAGCCTGAATTTTAATTTCATAGACGGTGACTTGTTCAAGGAGCGATCGCGTCTGAGCCACGACTTGATCAATCGTCTGCTGCATCTGCTCAAAATCACCCGACAAAAAAGCGCCTAGAGCAAGCTGGTTGGCGATTTCTAAGCTAAGTGAATACTGACTTTGCCAAGCATCTGAGTTTAATAGTTGCTGGCTAGTGAGCAAATAATCTACTGCCGCCCGATAGGCTGTTGAGGCGTTGGCTTTTTGACCTGCCTGCAAATTGAGCCGTGCGATCGTCTCTCGCTCGGTAGAATCAATCAGTTTCAGCCCACGGTTAAGCTGGTTTACTAGGGCAAAAATTTGCTCGTCGCTTTCTATTGCCGTATTTGCCAGCAACAATCGGCCAATTTGCAGGTGAACGCTTTGTTTTTGTGATTCGGGAATCAAAGAATAAGCGGCTTGTTGGACGCGATCGTGCAGAAACTTATAATTTACAATCTGCGAATCCGGCGCTATTTCTTGGGTTTATCGCCCCACATAGAACTTGTAGACTTCACTTTGCGGTAGAACAAACCCTTCTTGCAGCCCCTTCCATAAAGCCGCCGCCGTTTCTATTTCCGACTGCTCAGAGACGATCGCCAAAGTTGCCAAATCAAATTGATTGCCAATACAAGCCGCTAGTTTGAGGATATTTTGGGTGGCTTGCGGCAACTTCTGCAACTGCAATGCCATAAACTCGACCACATCATCTGTCAGCGCCGCTTCCCGCACCCGGACAATATCGCACTGCCAGTATCTGGCTTGCAAGTCAAATTCAATCAAACCATCGTGGTGTAGCGCCTTGAGAAACTGTGTTGCAAAAAATGGATTACCCTTGGTTTTCTGATATACCAACTCGGTTAACGGTTGCGCCAATGCCTCAACACAATTGAGTGTATCGGCAATCAAGTGATTCAAGCTCTTTTGGCTCAAGGGTTGCAGCGTGATCGTGTTAACCGTTGCCCCCGCTTTGCCGATCGCATCTAGTGTGAGCATCAGTGGATGTGCCGCAAACACTTCATTATCCCGATATGCACCAATCACCAATAAATAGCCTGTCTGCGATGCCATCAATAATTGCATCAGGTTCAGCGAGGCAGAATCTGCCCATTGCAAGTCATCCAAAAACATCACCAACGGATGCTTTGGTGTGGTAAAGACTTGCACAAAATTTTGGAACAACAAATTAAATCGATTCTGCGCCGCAGCTCCCGACAATTCCGGTGCAGGAAGTTGTTGTCCAATGATTCGTTCTAATTCTGGAATCACGTCAATAATGACTTGCCCATTGTCTCCCAATACGTCGAGAATCTCAGTTTTCCAAATTTGTAACTGGTGATCACTTTCACTCAAAAGTTGCCCCATCAAATCCCGGAATGCTTGCACAAAGGCAGAGAAGGGAATATTGCGATTAAATTGGTCAAACTTGCCCTGAATAAAATAGCCCCGTTGGCGGGCAATCGGCTTGTGGACTTCATGCACAACGGCGGTTTTGCCAATGCCAGAAAAACCAGCAACGAGCATCAGTTCTGAGGTACCGTTATTGACTCGTTCAAATGCCTGCAATAACCTGTCTACTTCGGCTTTGCGACCGTAGAGCTTTTCGGGAATCAAGAAGCGATCGCTCACATCCCGTTGTCCCAACTCAAACGCCTCTATCTTGCCTGTATCTTTCAACTGATGCAAACAAGTTTCTAGGTCATACTTCAAGCCCAACGCACTTTGATAGCGATCTTCGGCATTCTTCGCCATCAGTTTCGCGACGATTTGGGCGATCGCCCCTGGAATCTCCGGCTTCAGCTCACACACCAAAGGAGCAGGCTTGGCAATATGACAATGCACTACTTCTAACGGATCGTCTGATGAGAATGGTAACTGTCCGGTTAATAGTTCAAACAAGGTGACGCCCAAGGCATAGAAATCGGTACGGTAGTCAATCCCCCGATTCATTCGTCCGGTTTGTTCCGGTGCCAAGTATGCTAATGTTCCTTCTAATATATTCGGATGTTTAACTTCTTCCGTTTCTTTGGGTAACAGTGAGGCGATGCCGAAGTCGATCAGTTTGACTTGCTTTGTTTGAGGATGAATCAGAATGTTGGCGGGTTTGATGTCTTTGTGGATGACGCGGTGTTGATAAAGGTCGTGCAGAATGGTGGTAAGTTGGAGGGCGATCGCCAGCAGTTCTGTGAGTGATAATAAGTTATCCCGGCTATATTCACGCAGCGACATCCCGCCAAAATCTTCCATCACCAAAGCGTCGCTATTGCGATAGGGTTCTAAACAATAGGAATGGATAACGCCTGGAATATTTAGGATTTTAGCGATCGTGTATTGATTGCGAAACTGCAAAATTTCGCTGAATGTCGGATATTCTCGTTGCAGTAGTTTAATTGCAACAGGGTGCTGGTCTGCCTCACGGATCGCGCGATATACGACTGTTCGAGATCCACAATACAATTGCTCAACCAAACGATACCCAGGAACTTTAATGATTTGCTCCACCGCAGTATCCATACTGTCTACCTCGTCTTTGTCATTAGACTTATATGGTCTAATATGCCCATCGGGGTAAGAAGGCTAACAATAACTAATAACTGACTCCACTCTAAGTATCATTACTGAGGAAAATCGTCCCATCTACATCCCAAATTACGCTTTGATCTGCCATTGAGAAATCTCTAGGTTACTTTACTCAGCAAGCTCTGTACTTGCTAAAAGCCCCGCTCGGAAAGTGGGCGGAATCATTCTTGTCGGGAGAAGGTTGATACCCCGCCCCCTTAAAAAGCTACCGTGTATACACAAGTACTCGAATTGCATCATAATCCCTCGAATCACCCCACCCTAACCCTCCCCTTAACAAGGGGAGGGAATAGGATTTCTAATTTCCCCCCTTGATAAGCTACCGTGTACACAGAAGTCGGAAATAGTTGATAAATCCGGGTTTTACCCCACCCTAACCCTCCCCTTTGCAAGGGGAGGGAACTAGATTTTCCGGTTTCCCCCCTTGGAAAGGGGGGATTAAGGGGGGTAATTCGACTTGTGTACACCGTAGCCTTGATAAGGGGGGTAATTCCGAGATCCCAAGGGAAATCAGACTTGTGTATACACCGTAGCCCACAAGGGGCGGGGTATTAACTCAGCACTCTTCATTTCAAAGATGTAGGGATACTCAACACTCTTTGCAAACGCTCTGCAAGAAGGCTTATTTGGTCATAAGTTTGGACGAGGCGCTCGCCCTCAACCTCAATTTCTGTTGTTGGGTAATTTTGAATAATTTCAATCAATGAAACTTGATTGTCCTTGTTTGCTGATAAAACTAAAGCTGAGCGCAAAGCTTGTCGATTTGCTTGATTTGAGGAAGTATGAATTGACAGACTAATGCGGTCTAGTAAAAATTCACCAATCGGGTTATTGAGTGAGCGATCCAATACAACAGGAGTGACATTAACCGGGCGTGTCAAGACATTGCGGACTTCTTGCGGTTCTTGTTTAGCTTGATTTAGAAAGAAATTTAGCCTCGATGAAACTTCTCCTGTTTCGGCTAAAGTTGTTAGTTCACTTACTGGTACTGATGCACGAAAAATACCATATTTGAAGACAACTCTTTCAGCCGCGATCGCACTGTTACTGTAAAATAAAACACTGAGACTTGCTATTAAAAAGAAAGTACATTTAAATATAGACAATGAAAATTTCATCATTAATACCCTTAATTAAAAAAAACTTGCAACTCTGAATAATTAATAAATTGGAAAAGTATATTTAGAAAAGCCCTACATTTTTTCTTAACAAAAACTAATTTTTAAGTTACATTCTTTAATGCTAAAGTCTGCTTTGTTATCAGCAATCTCTCACAAGTAATATTTAAAACCTCACTTCTGCACTCAGATATATAACTATTTACAGTGTAATAAATAGTATAATTACTAGCATTTTTATTCCGGCAGGTAAGCTGTACTGACATTTAGAATATGAGGTTCCAGTTCGCTCAAGTAAGTACTACCTAAGATAGAATATTATATTCCATCTTAGGGTTAGTAGAAACCGGAACAATCTAGAGTAATATTCAGGTATGCATGATTAATTAGTTTAAAATCAGTCAAAATCATTTTTGCCATGTTTCTCCAAGAAAAGCAGACCAATAAATTAATAGAAATACACGAGCTAGAGAAATTGATTAGCCCTTTAGAAAGTACTGTAATTGGTCAATCCCAAGTAGGGGAAGAGGAACAAGAACCTGAACCCTTCGAGAAAAAAAACTTAAGTTTTCCCTCTGGAGAGAACCTTCCACGCTGTTGGGTAGATAAAGAGTATAGAAGCCCTTGACTATCTTAGAAGTTGTTTGAAAAGTAATAAGCTGTGATTTTAATCAAATTTTTACCCCCCTTATTCCCCCCGATATATTGGGGGGAAACCAGAAAATCCAGTTCCCTCCCCTTTATAAGGGGAGGGTTAGGGTGGGGTAAAAAAATATTTGATACATCAATTCTGATTTTTTAAACATCCTCTTAGAGAACAGTAATAAAGAGCAAGCTTAATTAGAGTTAATAATTGATGAATCTTGCTTCTGATTATTTTGTACATCTGAGGAAAAAATCAAGACAGAAAAACATTTAACTGCCCTTTTCAATAAAATTAGAAATCTAATTAATAAAAAGCTTTTTGTTTTCGCTGACAATATATATCTAATGAAACAGTTAGTAAAAACGTTATATATTAAACTTCTGCATCTATTTCAACAGGGAATAAGAATTAACATTTCTCCTAAACCAAATACAAACGAAACTAATGTTCATAAGGATGAAGAATTTCTCAAAGACCAGACTGCTCAACTAGAAAAGCAAATTTCTTTTCAAGTCACATTTAAGAAAGATGTTCAAAAGCCAATATTAAGTTATCACCATCCTCTAAGAAAACCCCAGCAATTCAAAAAAGCTTCATTGTTCCCTGATGGTAAGACTAATATTGCTGCATTGTCTTTAATTTTGCATGGAGTTGCTGATGTCTTATCTCAAAAGATGAATCTGTCATGGAAAGCTGGAGTAAGTAAAACTTTCAGCTATGAAAAAGAAGTGGAAGGCACAAAAGGAAAAATCTTTTACTATGTAACAGATAATCCCGAAAACCCACAACCAGACGCTTTAGCTGAAGAGACTGCCCTAGTTGTTATAGACCAATTTGATCCAAGGGCGTGTGCTATTCACCTGATTTACTGTGCCTTAGTAGCTAATCTAGACAAACCTTGGGAAGGCAGTTTTGTAATTGATGACAAGCAACTACTGGAATATACAGGGCTTATTAAACGTAGAGACTTATGCAAAGATGAAAAACTAAATATTTTGTACCAATTGTTACGGCAACCTGCTCAGATATTAGCCTGTATTGCATGGCCTAAACGAGGGAAAGGAGGAGATTTCACGGTTGCTGACTTAAAGATTTGGGACGTTAGTATAATCAGAGATTTTAAAACAGATAAAGCTGGCAATAATAAGCTGGTGGGCTTAAAAGTAATAGGTCAACCTGGAGCTTGGACAAAATACTTTCTCAACAAATCTAATTATTACAGCAATTCTGGAATTATTACAAAGAAAACCGTACAAAAACTATTTAGTATTGGCAAACAAAATGCTGGTGCGGCTAGAATGCTAGTCTGGCTAACCTTCCAAATTCAACCAGGTTATCAGGATTGTGTAATGGGTAAAACTCTTATGGAGATTGCTTATGGCGCAGACAAAGTATCAACAGTAGAGCAAGACAGTCAGCTAAGACGGCAAATGGCTGATGACTTTGAAACGGACTTGAAAGTTGTTAAAGAAGCAGGTTGGCAAGCAGATCTAGAAACAGAAGCAGCTTGGTTAATAAGTAGCGACCACACTAAAAGACCAATAGGTTACTGGAATGAATTACTAAATACTAAATGGCGTTTTCATGTACCAACAGAAGTAGAAGAACGCTTGACCTTAGACTCGATTGAGCCAAGCACAAACAATCTCCAGCCTCCAACAGGTAATGTTATTAGAGAAGCTAGAAAAACAAAAGGTTGGTCTAGGGCATTTTTCGCAGAAACAATGGGAAAAAGTGTTTCTTGGGTTGATGCAATAGAGATCGGTAATCGTCAGGTTTCCCAGAAGGATCTGCCCAAATTGCTCAACATCCTGGAATTACACCTGATTTCCTGAGACAGCTAATCTAAATCGGGTTCAACGCCAAGCGATCGCAATTGTGCTATCAACCTTTGTGTCCGTTGTCTTTCCTGTTCTGCGCGTCGTCTTTCTTGTTCTGCGCGTCGTCTTTCCTGTTCTGCTAGTTGTTTCTCGTGTTCTGTAGAAGTTAATACCCAATTGCCTGTCCCATCATACCAACGTAACCAAGGTTGCTCAATATCTTGATAGCGTCCCTGCCATACACCCAAGCCTAATTCTAGTTCTGGTATCCAAAAGCGTGGTTCTGACAAAGCTACCTCAGCGTAACGTCCGCCATCTAACTTAAACATCCTTAACTCATATTTATAACGGTCAAATACAGCGTAATAGGGAATCCGTAAAATTTGCTCATACACTTCCCACTTTCCTGGCGGTTGCTCGATATCCCGCAATGTCTGCCCCAAGTCTTCTTTTTCTGTGCCGGGAGACAGCAACTCAACCACAATAAAAGGATAAACTCCCTCTTGCCAAACAACATAACTTAAGCGTAAATCTCTTTGTTCATAGAGACGGGAAACACCTAAGACAGCAAACCAATCTGGTCGCTTATACCATAACGGATTGCGCGAATCGTAATACAGATTCAAGTCACTAGCAACAAAAATCTCGTCACTAGGATAATTTGGCGGACAAAAGCTTTCGTCCAAGAGACGAGGTTGTAATAAATGAAACTGATCAGGCAAACCAGGTTCCTCTGGGTCTTCACTGGGAAGATCATACATGGTTGGCAATACTTCTTTTGGGGAACGTGGCGGGTTGGTTTGATACATCGTGAAGCAGTCCTGAAGATGAGACTCTCAGATCTATTATGGAACGTGGGCTTGGTTGAAGGGGAGTGGGGGGAGCAAGGAAAGCTTGTACAGACGCGATTAATCGCGTCTGTACCCTTGACTCCTGTACAGACGCGATTAATCGCGTCTCTACCCTTGACAATTGACTACCCAATCAAGAGCGTATTGCAATAATTAGAAGCGATCGCACTAGTCACAATTGCGGGAAACTGAAAGCAGATTTATTAGGAGAGGAGAACCTAATGACCTGGACTAAAGTTCTTGCAACCGATGCACTAGCCCCCGGTGCGCGAGAAGTGGTGAAAGTTGGTAAGCAGAATATCCTGCTTTTGAACCATGAAAATCAGCTTTATGCTCTAAATAACACTTGTCCTCACTTAAAATTGCCTCTGAAAAATGGGAAAATTACTGAAGATGGGGCGATTGTTTGTCCTACACATCGCAGTGCTTTTGACCTGCGTACTGGTGAGGTAAAAGAGTGGTGTCCTTGGCCACCCGGTATAAGCAAAGTATTTGCATTGGTTTCAAAACAAAAATTACTGTCGGTGTTTCCTGTTCGCGTGGAAGAAGGCAGTATTTGGATTGATTTGCAAGAGGAATAGTAGCCTCTGCATCTGCATAGCGATCGCCCTTTTTATCATGTGATGATGAAAGTTACCTGTAGCGATCGCTTGCGCCGCTTTCAATACTCCTACTAATGGTAATATATGAATGAAAAAACCCCAGAAACCTTACAACAGAGAGTTAAACAGTTAGCCAGCCAAGCAATACAACAATCAAACCCATCGGCATGGTTTGATGTTTTATATGCCGAATCCAATGGCGATGTAACTCAAATCCCTTGGGCAAAGTTAACCCCGCACCCTTATCTAGAAGATTGGTTGACTACTCATGCTCCTCAAGGCAAGGGGCGTTCAGCGTTAGTAATTGGTTGTGGTTTGGGAGATGACGCCCAAGCTTTAGCGCAGAGTGGATTTCAGGTAACTGCCTTTGATATTTCTCCCATTGCTGTTACCTGGTGTCAGCAAAGATTTCCTCATTCCCCTGTGACTTATGTAGTTGCAGATTTATTGGCAGTTCCCACGCAATGGCATCAGGCTTTTGACTTAGTTGTAGAATCTCGGAATATCCAAGCTTTACCCTTGAGTATACGCTCAACAGTCATTCAATCAGTTGCCTCTATGGTTGCAGTCAAGGGAACCTTATTGATAATTACTCGTTTTCGGGAGATAGAGGCAGAACCTGATGGGCCGCCTTGGGCTTTGTCTAACTCTGAACTTGCCCAGTTTGAAGAGTTGGGACTAAACGAAGTTAGCCGTGTTTTATTCTTTGAGCCTGATAAAACTAATATTAAACAACTTCGGATTGAATATCAGAAACTTTGATTGCTGAATTTACCCAAATGAGTGCGTGATCTACTGAAATGAGAAGGCAATCAAGCATAATGAGAAAGCAATATGCCTTTTTGCTTGCTGAATTTACCCAAATGAGTGCGTGATCTACTGAAATGAGAAGGCAATCAAGCATAATGAGAAAGCAATATGCCTTTTTGCTTGCTAAATCTACCGAAATGAGAAAGCATTCAAGCATAATGAGAAAGCAATATGCCTTTTTGCTGATTGAAATCGACTTGATCAAAATAGAATCAAGGCGAGAGCATTGGGGACTACCAAAAAATAAATTATCCAATTTTATTTTGTAGGGTGTGTTTACCTACCCCTACGGGGAAGCAAGCTACGCCTTGGTGCCGTAGACAAGTAACGTACCATATTGACTAATCTGTCACCGTGCGTTAGTCAGAGACATAACGCACCCTTGTATCTTAGAAGAAGTCAGGGATCTTGTTGTTCATCAGGCCTGATGATGTCAGAAAGCTACAAAATGTTACCTAAACTTTCCATAACATCTTGGGTCGTTATTATTGAGGGAAAATAGAGATGTAGGAAACGATAGGCTAGATAAAAAGTAGCCTCCGCTTTCCCAGTTGCTCAACGCTTCAGATCACTCTACACGATCTATAAATGGAGGTGTAAAATGATTAACAATTTTCCGTTGAATGATTTTACCACCTATCTGATTACCAAAATCAGCTTGCTAATTTTAGTATTGCTAGTTTTGTTAGCAGTATCTGCGGCCCCAGCCGTTTAGGAATTAGTCGATTCCAACCTAAGTAATAAATTAACTTGCGTGTTCCCAGTCACTGAGTAACTCGTGCTCTTGCTCTGCCTTGTTACGTTTGCGGAGTGGTACTTTGGGAGAACCAATATCTCTGCCAGGAAAAGACTGTTGTTTCTTCCTGACCGATCTGTTTTCTTTTGTATTGGTAGTGATCTGTGTGGTTGTCATTGGTAGATAAGTTTACAATTAGAACTTCAGCATCAATAATTTATAACAACAATTTTCAAAGGACAAATTTCTGAAGAAGGATATTAATTGTTTTAAGCGATCGCTATAACCGTGGCAATACTTAATATATTAATAATTAATGTAGTAATACTATTCAGTCAAAAGCCATTGATGAGAATGCTATGACTGTAGAGACGTTGCAGTGCAACGTCTCTATTGCAACGTATCTTATTTAGTAGGATGCCCAAAACCCGTAGAGACACGAAATTTCGCGTCTCTACAGGGTTTTTGGTATGCAACTAACCGTTAAAATTTAATTGACAGACTAGTAGGGCAAACGCCAGTTCCTTTATGCCGGGGAACCCGTCCACCAGACTGGCTCACCACTGCGCGTCTACGCACAGTCGCATTCTTTTTTCAAATTGGTATTATTTTGAGATATTTCTAGGAAACTAGTAAATAACTATATAATGAAAAACTTTCAGGAGGAGCGATAGTGAGCCTAGAAACTCTAGTTGAACAAGCCACGATCCCCCCAGACTCAGCTTCCATAGCAGCTAATCCCTTTGATGCAGATAGCTTTAATGAAGCTGTAATGTCAACCTACGCCCGGTTTCCCTTAGCCCTAGAACGGGGTGCTGGATGCCGGGTTTGGGATACACAGGGGCGGGAATATCTGGACTTTGTGGCTGGAATTGCCACTTGCACTTTGGGACATGCCCACCCAGCTATGGTAGAAGCGGTAACACGTCAAATCCAGAAGCTGCACCATGTCTCTAATTTGTACTACATTCCTGAGCAAGGTGAATTGGCAAAGTGGCTCATTGAGCATTCTTGTGCCGATCGCGCATTTTTCTGCAACTCTGGAGCTGAGGCTAATGAAGCAGCAATTAAATTGGCGCGGAAATATGCTCACACAGTCCTAGACATTGACAAACCGATTATTTTAACCGCCAATGCCAGTTTTCACGGGCGGACTTTGGCGACAATTACCGCCACAGCACAACCGAAGTATCAAAAGTACTTTGATCCCTTGGTTCCTGGTTTCCACTACGTAAATTACAACGATATTAACGCTGTGGAAGAGGCAATTAGCGAGTTGGATGAAGGCGATTATCGTGTGGCGGCGATTCTCATCGAGCCATTGCAGGGAGAAGGTGGTGTACGTCCGGGAGATATTGCCTATTTCAAAAAGCTGCGGCAGATTTGCGATGAAACTGGCATTTTGTTGATTTTCGACGAAGTGCAAGTTGGCATGGGGCGCAGTGGCAAGTTATGGGGTTATGAACATCTTGGCGTTGAGCCGGATATCTTCACCAGTGCCAAAGGCTTAGGTGGCGGTATCCCAATTGGGGCAATGATGAGCAAGAAATTCTGTGATGTTTTCCAACCAGGGGAACACGCCAGCACTTTTGGTGGAAATCCATTTGTGTGTGGTGTGGCGCTCAGTGTTTGTCAAACAATAGAGCGAGAAAATATTTTGCAGAATGTGGAAGATAGGGGTGAACAACTGCGAGCTGGATTAAAGGCGATCGCAGCCAAATATCCTCAGCAAATTGCCGAAGTTCGGGGTTGGGGTTTAATCAATGGTTTGGAGTTGCAAGCAAACACTCAGCTAACTGCACCTGATATTGTCAAAGCAGCTATAGATGAGGGCGTATTGCTCGTACCAGCCGGGCCAAAAGTTGTCCGGTTTGTACCTCCATTGATTGTGACAGAAGCAGAAGTAAACACGGCACTGCAAGCTGTTGACAAGGCAATAGGCAATTTGCAAAACTCCTAGTTTTTTATTTATAACCACCGATGAACACCGATGAACACAAATAATTTATCGGTGTTTATTTGTGAACAGTCACTAATTCTTTGAATGCGATCGCACTTCCTGAAAATAGTAAAACCTGGGATTTTTGCAGCTTAAATTATGCCGCATATTTGCCTGAAATTCTGACACCTCCGAGATTACCTCCAGCAAATAACTCAGACATGACTTGGTAAAAACGACTGAAGCTGTTGATGATCGCCATGTCATCGTTGCGCTTATCATCTTCCCTCTGAGCTTCAAACTTGGCTGCCCGTTCTGCCACCCAAGGTTGCCATAATGAGGTAACTTCTTGAAATTCCAACTCTATAAAACCAGCAGTTTCTAGATCTGCCAAATATTGCTCACGGGTGGGTAAGTAGGGACAAGCCACGACATCTGCTAAGGCGACTTGCTCTATTTGAGTTAGGGGCTGACGTTGGAAAAAATCTTCAATGTAGAAGCTACCCCCCGGTTTCAGAACTTTGGCACAGTTAGCAAATAAAGCGGCTCGGTCAGGAATGTGTAGGAAGACCAACAAGGAAAACCAGTAATCGAACGAGTGATTAGGAAGATCTAACTGCTCAAGTTGGAGAAAATCTCCTAAATGGAGTTTGACCCGATTAGAGAGATTTGTACGCTCCGTCAACTGGACTCCCGCTGTATGAAAGTTTTGCAGCAGTTCTACACCAGTGACTTGGCAACCATATTTCCAAGCTAGATATCGTGCAGGGCCACCCAAGCCAGACCCGATATCCAACACATGGCTTTGCTCAGAAAGCCTTAAAATTTTGGCAGCTTCATCGAGTGCTTCAGTCGTCAGATAGTGATATTGATCTAATGGAATCAAGTCAGGTACGGTTAACTGCCCATGATCTTTACCTAGTAAGCGTAGTTCGTTCCAAAGCCTATCTGGCCAATATTGGTACATGGATTCAATGGCAGAGTTACTCATTGATAAATTTCGATATTTGAGTAGGTTTAAATGTTGAAGAAAAAAAATACGCAATGTATAGAGGTCTTACATGTTCACAGCATGACTGATGACATGTTGAGCCTTATCTAACTTTTTCGCGTCGCTTTCGCTCAACTAAGTGCATCTCACCATTAATAAGGGTTGGAAATACTAACTGTAGGTTGGGTTAAGCGGAGCGAAACCCAACAAGCGCGCAAACGTTGGGTTTCGTTCCTCAAACGCCAGGTGCTACAACGGAGAAGAGGAGTGCAGTCTTGGGGTCTCCCCATTCTTGAGCAACTCCGGGGAACCTCCCTTCTCTACGAGAGGCTGCGCCAACGGGTGATGCCTCCGGCACGCCTGCCTTTTTGTTGCCCAAAGGGCTGTAGGGCGAACACAGTCGCCTGGCTGTCGGGAAACCCTACCAAGAGCGCTGATTCACCGCAACGCACTGGCTCCCCAACCTACAAAAAATTAAATTTCGACCCTTTTTTAGAGTGACGTGTACTAAGGTAGTGCAGCGATTTTTGAAGTGACCAAGCGTGCCGATTCTAAAGCACCAGCCATCCAACCTGTAAGGTAGCTCAAATGCTCCCCAGCCAAATAAATATTGCCATCAGGCTGATTAAGCCTTGGATAGTACTGTTGTCGAGTTTGCGTCGTATATTTTGCCCATGCACCCTGAGTGTACGGAATTTTAGGCCAAAAGAGAGAAACCCCGTTCTCAAAATGGTCTTTATACTGAGGATGAATCTTACTGCCTTGTTCCAACACCAGAGATATGCGCTGAACTATAGGCAGATTTCCAATCTTCACCGCATCATCTTCAAAGTAAAAGCCATCGTAGCCATAGTTGTAGCCGCTAACTAGAATGCCTTTGTTGGACAAGTAACCGTAAGATGGATACCAGATTTGATTAATGGTTTGGTTAGTCCAAGTAATGCCACCGAAAACATTCTCATCTTCCTCCCAAAAACGGCGGTTGAACTGTAAGCCAGTCTTACCAAGCTGATAGTAAGGAATGCTGGTAATTGCCTGTTGCATTTCAGGGGAAAAGTCTGATGGAATGTTCCTCAGCACAGTTAGCGGAATCGTGCAGATGCAGTAGTCACCTGTTACTTGTTGCAAACCGCCTGAGCGATCAGTGTACACAATCCGAACGCCGTTAGGTGTCTTGCGAATCTCTTTAACCTTTGATTCAAAAGTAATCCGATGACCAACTTGACGTTCAAAGGCTTTGGCTATTTGATCAACACCACCGACAGGCTGAAACGTAGTCATTTGTTGGTTGTAATCCCATTCAGCAACTTCGTAGTTAGCAAATCCTAATTGAATCAAAGCGCTAAGGTCGTATGGATCAGCTACTTTACCTGATTGAGTGCCAGCACCGGGTTCAACAGTATAACCGCGTCGGTTTGAACCTTTGTAAAACAGATCTGGATTTAAGTCACCATAAGTTTTGAGAAATTCAATTAGTTTCTCTTTGTCTTCTGTGGTCAAAGTTGCATTAATTGCACTCTGGTCTACTGCTTTAGCTAGCAGTTCTGATATATAGCCACGCATATCAGTTACAGCTTGGCGGGCATGAACTTTGCGATCGGATAAAGAACCTACGTTTTCGTTGTAGTAGTATTGTTGGCGACTAACGTTGACAAAAACCTCTAAAGGAACGCCAAGTTCCTTGCAATAGTCTATAGTCACATGGTGATAAGGAATGCGAGCGGGGCCTGGATTAAAGTATAAATTCCGATCAAATTGAACTGTTTGAGTCTGACCATCAATCTCAGTAACTTGATCTCCTGTTCGCAGTGTCCAGCAGCGACCGCCAGCGCGTGAGCGTGCCTCTAAAATCACACAATCATAACCAACTTTGCCCAGTTCATAGGCTGACGCCATTCCCGCCAAGCCTGCACCTAAAATAACGATGCGTTTGTTTTTACCTCTTGGCTGTAAGCGGAATGAACCTCGGCTAGATGGACTATTCTGTGCAGATACGGGTGTTTCTAACAAGTCTAATGCCTTCATTACTGCGATCGCCGAGCCTGTACTTGCAGCAACGGCAGTGATGAAATCTCTCCTGTTCATATTTACTCCTCAATTGAATTGTGAAAGGATGGATTGTATAAACGTCCTCCCGTCTGAAATACCTTCAAGCGCAAACGGCTACTATTCAAAGCTTTTGAGGGTTTTGAAAGCCGTAATATAAGTTTTTGGGGATTTTAAAATCTTGTAGAAATACACAATCACCAAAGCAATACTTCTATCAGTACGCTGGAATGATGTTTTCTTATTGCTTTAAAAGCTACTCTCAAAATACATTTAACTGCTTGATAAAAGCTTCTTACTTAAGTAAGATTACGCTTTCAATTAATAATTTTGATACATATATCATACTCAAGGCAACAAATATATGATTTATTTGTGGTAACTTGGAAATTTTTTGGAAATTTTAACCCTATTTTGGGTATAAATCCACTACATAACCGCAGTGACCCCTATCTATTCCAATTAACTCACTTTTCAGTCACACAAATAATTTCCAACTGTGGATGCTTGACAACCAGCTTCTAGATAACTGTCTATAGGAATCCGGTTTGATTTTTGAAAATTATTTTTTGAACGAACCGCCCTTCGGGTTTAGCAGTTCCTCATGGGGGAAACCCCCAAGACCGGACTGCTTCACCAAGACGCCAAGTTCGCCAAGAAAAAAGATACACAGAGAATTTTATCAATGATTTAGGATTGCTATAAAATCTGTTCTGTTGAGACATGAGGTCGATTCTTGAGGTAAGTCTGCTTTAGCCAAGGTTTTTTTGAACCTCTCAGATGACGGTGAAAAGCTCTTAATTTGACTTGACCAGCCGGATGTTTGAGAATTTGGGATAATTGTGTGAAGGTATGGTGGAACTTCAATACTCTAAGCTGGTTCTGAAAGCTGACCATCAAGACGGCGAAACAAAAACAGCCAAAGTGGTAGAGAACTATTAATTGCGATTAGTCGCACTAAATGACCAGTTGTGACAATTTCAACATTATGATTTAATGCCAAGGAAACTAAGATCATTTCGGCTGATCCTCCTGGCGCTGTGACCAACAGACAAGTTAACCAGTCCCAAGTGGTTAATTGCATAGCAAGTATAGCAGCGATCGCACCAGCAACTAAGGTCATCGCCACAGACATTAAAGCGTAGCCTACAGTCTGTTTTCCAAAAGCGGGTTTGTCTCCCCAGTACTCACCAATAGTAATTCCTAGGAGCATTTGACCCAATAAGTTGATTAAAAGCGGTGGACTAAAGTGAATATCCCCCACAAAAGGCAGCCAATTTATTAAAGGATTAAACCCTATACCTATCAACAATGCACCAAAAAAATCGCCAGCAGGAATTTTGAATAATATAGCAAGATAAATTACTAATCCGGTAATTAGTAATACTAACAAGAGTAATTCTAGTTGCAATGGTTCGAGATTGAGCAAAGCACCTTTAACGGGGAGTGTTTGCGGATTACAGTAATTACCAACTGATGTTCTAGCAATGAAGGGAATCAGAAAAACTACGCTGGTAACGCGAATCGCCTGAACTAAAGCTACTAAGGGAACATTTCGATTGTAATCGGCGGCAATAGCTGCCATAATTCCTACACCACCGGGAACTGTAGCCAGCATTGCTGTCAACAAGTTGGTTTGGCTCATACGAGAGTAAATGTAGCCAATGCAAGTGCCACACAGTAGCAGAAATAACGTCAGAAAAATAAAAATAGGAATACCAGAAGCAACACTGGTGAGATTTCCGTTGATACTGGAACCGACAGTCAGTCCGACAAGTGCCATTCCTACCTTTCTGGCGGTGCGGTTAGGTTTGGGAGAATATTGATAGAAAACCCGACACCCTTGAAGAACTAAGATACCGGCAGCAATCCCGCCAAATATCCAGACAATCCCGCCGATGTATAACTTTGACAACAGAAAACCCAGAGGTAATGCCAGAAGCATTTCCAAAAATAGGACAATTAGTTGCTTTACAAATAGCTGTTGTTTGACAACATTTGGATTTTTATGAGTTGGCTCCTCTAGTGGTGGAGCAACACTTACGTTTTGATTCATTGAGCCGAGTTTTTTTAATTATTTTAACTATGCACTCAATCTAATGCGATCGCGCAATATCTCAAGGTTTAAATTTAAAATATCTCAGGGATGACATGAGAGAAATTTGTAGAAAATTCAACCATAGCATCAATAAACAGTGGTTTATAGCTACTTACATAACATCATGTTCCCAGCGTAACAATTTTTCCTTTAATACCAATTATCTGTGAAGTTGCACATTATTTTGACCCCTCCCAACCTCCCCTTGGTAAGGGGAGGTGCCGTAGGCGGTGGGGTTCTTTCTATGCGTCTTCATAAAGAATTGGTATAATGTGTTTGACGATACTAAATTTATTTTTAATTGACATTTAGCAAAAATGTAATAATTCTTGCACTCTTCGTCTCGTTTACATGGTACATAGAATAGGGCACAACGTCAGTTATGCCCCTATAAATAATCTGTATTCCTGTCGTCAATAATTCAGTTTTTTAATCTTCGTCAAGCGCCGGGAAAGCTTCCTCAATCTGCCACAACTTATCTTTATTTGCAACAAACCAAATACGGGTTTCTGGAGTTAATTTACTCCAAATATTTTCAACAGGAACGTGAGGAGATGCATACTGGTACTGCTGACCAAGTGATTTGAGATTGTCTGCTACATTATGAGGAATCCCGAATTGATGCCAGTCAACTTCTATACTTTTTCCTGAGACTCCCGCTGTAGGATCGAAAATCAATTGTGCAGCTCTAACTAAGTCAGCAAAGTGTTTCGGTTTGAGTTTAGTTATTTCTTGAACTTGGAGTGATTCGTTATGCTCTTGAGACATTGTAGCTGGAGTGATAAAGATTAGTGGTGTATTGAACTTACTGCCAGAGATTTTTATCCTCGTAGCTCTAGCTTAGTGCAGAGCCGCTAAATTCATTATGACTCTTTAAATTGTCTTGGTATTAGTTGCGAATCTAGAAACGTTAAAACTGAATCTGAGTTTCTAGGCAATAGTTACCAAAGCAACTGCGGATATAAAAGCAAAAACTACCGTTATTTCTATTTTAGAACTATTTGCAAGTATATCTACAGTAGCGAGAGCGAAAGACTCAGATTCCCGACTTCTCTAAGCAGTCGGGAATCTTGTTGTTCAAAAGTTTACTCTTGTCAGTCTTTAACAAAGCTTTGAATCTAAAACTAATCTACTGAACTGTATTGCCTTACAAATTTTTGCAGAATCTAAGATTGATCTGAGCTACTCAGTTTCGATTAGAACTGTAACAGCAGCGATCGCAATCAACATTTCGTCATTTTTATCGTTAAGTTCCGGAATTGCTCGCCCTTGAACCACCATTCCCCCAGATTCTACGGTGAGCGTTTTGCGACCAAAAGGTAATACAGCTAGTACTTCTTCTTCTCTTACTTGTTCTGGATAGGGTACTGCTACCTGAACTTCCACAATCATTTGATTCGGGTCACTTAAACCAGCGATTTCCCAAACACCGGGTAAAGCATTGTGAGCGATCGCATTACGTACCGCCCTAGCGGCTGCTACCGTCGGTTCTTGTCCATGCTGGTCTATTCCCATCCCCATCTCGATAATCAAGCGTTTACGCGCCATTGCTACCTCCGGCAAATCCTGCACTTTCACTTTATCGCTCTATGGGGTGGTAATATCCTATTGCTCACGCTTACCATGACGCACTTTCTAAAGCAGCTGCCACTACCCGAAAATTTTCGTCTTGCTGGAGCTTGGCGATTAACTGCTTGGCTTGGGGGTCTTGACAGCCTTGGAGAGCGATCGCTGTTTGCCATCGGTTTTGCCAGTCTGAGTCTTGTGCAAGCTCTGTTAACAGCGCCAAAGCTTGATTCTTCAAAGATGATTTTAACACTTGACCAAGGGCGAGAATGCCTGCTTGTTTAACTGTTTGTGTCTTATCCTTTAAAGACTCAATCACAACAGCTAATAAAACATCGCTATGCTCAGTTTCCATCAGCAGAGAAATCACTGTCTGGCGAACTAACCAGTTATCAGACCGTTCAAATAACTGTTGGAGCAAAGGAATCGCCAGATCACCAAATTCAAACAGGGAATTTGCCGCTTCCGATAGCACGTTACCATCTTGGTTATGCTCCAGAATCTGTTGCAATGCTTGAAATGAAGCTTCAGTCGGATGGTTCCCTAAACCCATCACCGCGAGGCGACGAAGCCCAACGTCTTTCTCAGTAGCTAGCTTTTGGAGTATGGGAACAGCGACTTCAGATGGAAACTCCGCCAGTTCATCTAAGGCGGCTTTGCGCTCATTAAGTGCGCTTGCGCGTAGGTTCAACTCAATCTGCTCAATCCGATTTGGATTCATTTGGTTAAGTAAATTGGTATTAATTTCTAGAGTATAAGTTGAGGTGCAATAGCAATCAGCATCTATGCGTTTGGGAAATTAGGGTTGCGTCACCGAACAGCCCGTCGTAGACATCGCAATCTATGGAAAATAGCGATAAATGTCTTTACGGTGTAGCTACTCGCTGAAATACAACTGTTTCACCATTAGACCTCTTGCAAAAAAGTTTTGTGGTATATTAAAATATTTAACAAATTTACCAAAAATTAACTGACATTTTGAATGTCATAGTTATAAATTCCAGCAATTAAGTGACATTGCGTTTTCTGCGATTGCGGTAGCGTTGACTAAGAATCCGCGTATCGCATAGCGCTATTGATTCCAGCGCCAAATCCTTTACCCTACCATAAAATAATTTTGCAAGAGGTCTATTAAAGATAATGCCGATACGATAATCACCTATGCGAATTCGATAAGCATTTTCGTATCCGTTGAGCTTTTTCAAATTGGTAATTTCTTCAAAAATTAGGATTTTGGGTATTTCTTCAAAAGCAACTGTCTTAATAGATTCAAAGTATGGTGTACTTTTTAGAGCTTTAATATCTTTCAGAAAGCGGGGTTAATACTGGGTATTCACTCTTTCTCTAGTTCTGCTAGTGCTTCATCAAGGTTCAGTGGAGTTTCATCTTGCACTTCCTTCATCGCAAGAATTAGTCCTTCATCCTCAATCACTTCCAGCAGACGTTGATAATCATGAAAATCTATAACTACGTTCTTGATGTTACCTTCAGTATCAGTGATGAATTCTTGAGCGAATGGATATTTATCAGCTTTCATCTGGATTTTGGCTTTTTTGGACAGCCTGAAGTTTGAGTTACATCTTCAGTTTACTGCGATGTCTGACGAAAAGCCGCTCTGCATATACGTTATTGGGTAATTGGAGGTGCGATGCTTAACGGTAAATTAGGAGTACTTTAACGAAGTTTCAATTTTATAAATTTCTTGCTATCCAAAACTAGCCACTTCTACAGGACGTTCAACAGCCAAACTTTTACGGTTAAGTTTAATGCGCTCGATTTCGTGAAGGGTTTCTGCTGTCAGGTAGCTTTCGCCGCAATGTGAACAAGTTACCACTGGAATATTTTCTATTACTAGCAGGTCTTTACCCTTACCATAAGTTCTAGTAATCCGGCGGATTCGTACACCTTCGCTTCCACAAATATCACACAGCATCTGCCGCTTTCCTGGTATTAGGGTACATATACAGTAATAATAACAACCTTTCCAGTTGGACTGAGCTTCGCAATTATCTCGACTTCTCCAGCATCAAGAGTTAAACCTCTAATACGGTATTTTGATTCTGCTGTCACTTTATCTTTTTGACGTTCCAGTATTTCACCTGTGAGGATACCTTGTTCAATGTCATAAATTGTTAAATTGTCATCGCTCATCTCTTCTTCAGCGTGTAGCGTCATTAAATACTGGCGAGAGGCAATTTTATTCCGCATTCGGTGCAAAATTTCATCGAACAAGGTGGTAATCTCAGATGACTTAGACGTTAACAGTTTACTGCAATGTCTGATGATTAACCGCTCTCGAAGTTCTCTTTGGTCTAAGTACTTTGAGAATTAGGGGTGCGATCGCCTACAATTTCTTCTATCGAGGCCATACTTTAACCGCTATATTAGCTAAATATTCAGCACGACTTTTGATTTCCTCTTCATTCCAGACATCTACCTTTCGGAAATACTGATTCAAAGTCACATTACTAGCCCTTAAAATCTTCAATTTTTCCTCAAAAGATTTGTTAGATAATTCAGAGTTATATTGTGTTAGTGTGAGATTACCCAAAGTGTGAAGCAATTCCTTATGCACCTTGTTATAATTTGCGCCTAACATTTCTTGCCATTCTTTACGTAAAGGTGACTTTTGGGGCATAATATGCTCAAGACTCATAGGCAGAGTATCAACACGCTCCTTGCTCAAAGATTCTTCTATACTTTCTAATAAAAACTTTACTCGTTCATTTGCTATCGAGCTTTTATTATTATATAAAGGTTCATTGACGATATGCTGACAGAATAAGTTGTCGTCAGGAAATACTTGAGTTTTCTCAAAGCTGATTAGAACTTGGCGTAATCCATTTACTAAATCTTCAGGATTTTTTTCCTTTACTTGCTTATACAGATTGTTAAAGATTGTACCTAAAGCTCTAGTAGGAATCCCAACAATCCAACGGCGTACAAAGTAAGATTCTAAATAGTGCAGGATTTTCTCAAAATCCTGAATAGATAAGCCTTTTGTCTCATATTCATAATAAATATTCAGGAGAAATATATGACAAGTAGTGAAATCCAATTTTTTTAACCGCTGAAACCAATGCTTTAGTTTTGGTTCTTGTTCTTCCTTATCAAAATTAAGACGTAGATAGTAATTAGTAAATTTTATAAGGTTATGTAACTCAGCCTTGATACCTAATTCCGGTTTTTCAAAGCGTTTTGCTGATTCATCAAAACGTTGTTTAATTGATTTATAAACGGCTTTTTCATTAACTGCCTCTCCATCTTTACGCAGATAAAACCAAAATGCCTTAGTTAGTTCGTCTGCATATTCCTTTTGCTTCATGTTTAATTTAAAACTTTCTTGAAGAGGTAACCATTCGGTGTTGTAAACTTCATCTCTTTCTTCAGGAGGTAACTTCATAAATATATAGTTACGAACTAAGTCAGCCTGGGTTAATTCTTCTCCTTTGTTGTTCAAGCTTTCAAAAATAAGATATGGATTATCGCTGTTATCGGAAGTAATATTTACTAATACCAAACGTTCTAGAATAATATTTTTAAATTTTGCAAAATCTAACAAAACATCCTCATCTGCAAAAGGCTTTTTCAGCTTTCCATCAAAAAATTTATAAGCTTCATGTATTGGTCCTGATTGTGATTCTTTATTTCTAGCCTTAGGTGTCTTATTGTCGATAATGCTTTTATATGCGTCGCAGTCATCCTGAGTAGGCAGCACTTTATAAAAATCATCATTCTTTTGATACTTATTTATCAAAAAGAATTCATGTATTTGTTCCGCTATTTGTTTGTCGGACTTCTTAAGATAATTTCTTAATGCCGCCAAGAGAATGCTAAGAGTTGTAAAACGTTGTTGTCCGTCTATAACAATATATCGACTTATACCGTCAGCGGTTCCCAGTTCAGCTTGGGTTACTATAGGTCCAAGAAAATAAAAGCCTTTTTCATCATCATTATAAAGACTCATTAAATCTTCCCACAGAGTTTCCCAGTTCTCCTTTTTCCAAGAGTATGGTCGCTGAAAAAGAGGTATTTGAAACTGTTTACCACCTTCTAGTAAGTTACGGAGACTTGTTTCTGAGGCTTTCATTGTGAATTTGGTATAATTTAGGATATATTAAAAATAATAATCGTAATTTTGCTTAAAAAGTAAATATTTATCTGTAAGAATTAACAAAAAAGCCCGAGTAGGCAGGCTTCATTAGTGTAGCCCCAGGCTTTAGCATGTGGGCATTTATGGCAATTATTACTATTTATCTTACCGCTGTAGGCATACCCAAAATATCCTTAAGCCTCGGCATCTCTTCCAACGGAATCACGCGCCCTTCATCCTCAAAATTGGTGATTTGATCAAAGTTCGAATACCGATACAAATCATCGGACAAAGGATGAATTCTATCCGCCACAATATCCAGTTGTAGGTTGGGTTGAACGTAGTGAAACCCAACATTATTTACCTTAATAAACTTTCAATTTCCTGATCAGTAAAGCCAAATTGCCTCAAAATACGCAAAACATAAGCAGGAGACATTTCTCCTGCACCCATATCTATAGGAACTACTCTTCGTTGACCTTCAACTTCACGAGTATATAAGCTATGGTCGCCTTTTCCTTCTCTATAAAATGTGCAGCCTCCTTTCTCTAAAAGCCTAATTAGCTCTTTTGGTTTCAGGGAAGGTATATTTTTAGGCATAAACCTTCCTTAATTCATATATCTCTGAATCTCGTTCCTTTTCTTCAACAAATAAAAATTCATGTAATTCATCTATTGAAACCGGAGATTTATAAATATTATTTTCAGATTCATAAACAACTTCAAAAGACTCAATTGCCTCTTTTAGCTTGCTAATAGCATCTTCTTGAGTATTTCCCTGACCTACAATTCCATTTTCTAAACACAAAGCAACCCAATAGCTAACGCTTTGCTTGAGTACCACTGTGTAAAAGTTCATTGATGTTTACCTGTTGAAGTTACGGTATAAGGTGGGCATTGCCCACCCTACTTAATTATCTACTCAAAGCACTAGCTGGCATACCCAAAATATCCTCAAGCCTCGGCATTTCTTCCAACGGAATCACGCGCCCTTCATCCTCAAAATTGGCGATTTGATCAAAGTTCAAATACTGATACAAATCATCGGCAAAAGGATGAATTCTATTTGCCACAATATCCAGATATTCCTGCACTGTGGGAATGCGTCCCAGCAGCGCACAAACTGCGGCTAATTCTGCTGAACCGAGATAAACTCGCGCATCTTTACCCATGCGATTATTGAAGTTGCGGGTAGAGGTAGAAAACACTGTTGTTCCATCAGCAACTCGCGCCTGATTTCCCATACATAAACTGCATCCAGGCATTTCTGTTCGCGCACCCGCAGCACCAAAAATACTATACACACCTTCTTCTTTAAGTTGGTGTTCATCCATGCGTGTTGGTGGTGCTATCCACAGGCGAGTTTTTACTTCACCTGCGCCTTCTAAAACTTTGGCTGTTGCCCGATAATGACCGATATTCGTCATACAAGAACCGACGAATACTTCTTGCACGGGGTCATTAGCAACTTCCGATAATAATTTCACATTATCGGGGTCATTGGGAGCAGCTACAATTGGTTCTTTAATTTCGTTTAAATCAATTTCAATTATCTCGGCATACTCAGCATCAGCATCGGCTTCTAGTAACACGGGATTTGCTAACCATTCTTCCATCTTTGCAATACGGCGTAGGATGGTGCGCTCATCATGATAGCCCCGTGCTATCATGTTTTTCAATAACGCTACATTGGAACGCAGATATTCAGAAACTGTTTCTACACTCAGCTTAATTGTGCAACCTGCACAAGAACGCTCGGCACTTGCATCAGTAAGTTCAAAGGCTTGTTCTACTTTCAAATCTGGCAAGCCTTCCAATTCCAAAATCATTCCAGAGAAAATGTTTTTCTTATTCTGCTTCTCTACTGTCAGCAACCCTTTTTGAATTGCCACGTAGGGGATGGCGTTCACGATATCCCGTAAGGTGATACCGGGTTGTAATTCACCTTTGAACCTTACTAATACTGACTCTGGCATATCTAAAGGCATGACACCTAAAGCACCCGCAAAGGCTACTAATCCAGAACCTGCGGGAAAGGAAATGCCCAAAGGGAAGCGGGTATGAGAGTCGCCGCCTGTTCCCACAGTGTCAGGTAGCAGCATCCGGTTAAGCCAAGAGTGGATGATACCATCACCGGGACGCAAGGCGACGCCACCACGTTGAGCGAAGAAATCAGGTAGTTCGTGATGGGTTTGGATGTCAACTGGTTTGGGATAAGCCGCAGTGTGGCAGAAACTTTGGATAACTAAGTCTGCGCTGAAGCCTAAACAGGCGAGTTCTTTCAATTCGTCGCGGGTCATGGGACCAGTGGTATCCTGGGAACCAACGGTAGTCATGATGGGTTCGCAAGATGTACCGGGACGGACACCGGGTAATCCGCAAGCTTTGCCGACCATTTTTTGTGCTAGGGTGTAGCCTTTGCCTGTATCGGTGGGTTGCTGGGGACGAATGAAGACGGTACTGGGTTTTAAACCAAGTGCTTGACGGGTTTTATCGGTAAGGGTGCGTCCGATAAGTAGGGGGATGCGTCCACCTGCACGGACTTCATCGAAAATGGTATCGGGTTTGAGGGTGAAGGTAGAAATTACTTCGCAAGACGTTCCATGCAACGTCTGTACATCAGTGGTGATTTCGCCTTTGTAGGGATGGATGGTAATCACCATGCCGGTTTCTAGCTTAGTGACATCGCATTGGATGGGCAAAGCACCGGCATCTTCAGCAGTGTTAAAGAAGATAGGCGCGATCGCACCACCTAAAATATACCCCCCAGCGCGTTTGTTCGGTACAAAGGGTATATCATTTCCCATGTGCCACAATACAGAGTTAATGGCAGATTTACGCGAGGAACCTGTACCAACGACATCACCCACGTAAGCAACAGGATGCCCTTTTTTCTTTAACTCGGCAATTTTTGCCAAGCTTCCTGGTTGCCGTGACTCTAGCATCACCAAGGCATGTAAGGGAATATCTGGGCGTGTAGTGGCGCTTTGTGCGGGGGATAAATCGTCGGTGTTGGTTTCGCCAGGAACTTTGAAGACGGTGACAGTAATAGCTTCTGCCAATGTTGGACGAGTTGTAAACCATTCAGCTTCTGCCCAAGAGTCTATCACCCGCTTGGCAAAGGGATTGGTTTTGGATAACTCCAAGACATCGTGGTAAGCGTCATACACCAGCAGGATTTTACTTAAGGCGTTGGCGGCGTATGCGGCGATGGGTTCCTTTCCTTGTCCCCCCATTACCAAAGGTGTCTCGGAAGAATCTGACACAGAGACGGTGGGAAATTGGAGCAAATCAATTAAAGATTGCACATTGTAGCCACCCATCATCGTCCCCAGCAATTCCACTGCTTCGATGCGCGAAATCAAGGGACTGGTGATTTCCTTTTTGGCAATGGCGGTGAGAAACCCAGCTTTGACATAAGCAGCTGCATCAACACCAGGGGGAATGCGATCGCGCAATAAATGTAATAATATCTCCTCTTGACCCTTTGGCGGATTTTTCAGTAATTCACATAATTCTGAGGTTTGCTTTGCATCCAATGGTAAAGGGGGAATACCGAATTGGGCGCGTTCCGCAACATGCTTACGGTATTGTTCTAGCATTTCTGTGTTCTCCATTGGGATGTTCTCCATTTAATTATGAAATATTTTTAGGCAATTTTTGGCTACAAGAGTTTACCGGATTTTTATAGCTGAAAGCCTTATGAGTAATCGATTAGCTGCAAATCTTTTTTATACTGAAAGTTTAGTTTTCGTCAACCAAATATCTTTAAACTTTCATAGAATCCGAGCAACCCTGTTTAGTGTAGCTGTAGAATCCAACTTGGTTATAAATTAATTAATCTATTAATGATTTATAGCAATTCTCGATCGAGTGAGGTACAATTTTTAACTCACTTCCATTGCCTTTTCGGAGAGAGGCTTTGAATTTTTCCCCCTTCCCGCCTCGGAAAGGGGGTTAGGTCTATTTACATACCTGTATTTCACTGGATTGAAAATGGCTATATCCTTATTATTGGTTTAACCAAGTTTCTAAATCAGCAACGCTAGAAAAGTCTAGCAATGCCTCTCCTAAATTCTCTAACTGTTCAATGGATAAGCCTTTAATTCGCTCGATTAATGATGCATCAATTTCACCAATACGGCGATTTAGTAAACGCAGTATTAAGTCTTGTTTTCCTTCTTGCCTTCCCTCTTCTTTAGCTTGTTCTCTGTTTCTTTGATAAAGTGGTTCTAGTCGCATAATCAACTCTTTATCAATCGAAATGAATTAGATTGATTGTTGGTTTAACCAAGTTTCTAAATTAGCAACACTAGAAAAATCTAGCAGTGCCTCTCCTAAGTTCTCTAATTGTTCAATGGATAAGCCTTTAATTCGCTCGATTAATGATGCATCAATTTCACCAATACGGCGATTTAGTAGACGCAGTATTAAGTCTTGTTTTCCTTCTTGCCTTCCTTCTTGCCTTCCTTCTTGCCTTCCTTCTTGCCTTCCCTCTTCTTTAGCTTGTTCTCTGTTTCTTTGATAAAGTGGTTCTAGTCGCATAATTAACTCCCGATCATCTGCTTCTAATTGTTGGTTTACTCTCAAGTTTTCGCGCAAGTTGTAAACTAATTCCAGGGTGGCTTTCTGGTATGGATGATCTAATGGTAACGCTTGCAAATCGATAATCGCTTGTGATTGCACGTTTCCCCTACCTAAAAGCCTCAACCACAAAGTCTCTGGTGTTTGCGGTAGTTGGTGTATCGCCACAATTGATGTCCGCAAGGCATCCGGAAGAAAATGTACTCCCGACAACCAACCGTCTTTTTGCATAGTTCCAAAGCTAGATAATCTAGTTTCAGATATGGTTGGTGTCAGAACCCACAATTTAGGAATTTCTGAGTCTTGAAGTTTGGTTTTATTGGCTTTAGATTCTCGTCGTAGAAAAGCCTTGATTTCTAATAATTTGAGAATACAGTCGCATATCTCATCGGTAGAAGCTGGATTGCGGAAGGGTTCTATTATTGCAGGATGTTCAGCAAATCTTCCTAGCAAACCCAGTATTTGTAAATTAGAGTTTTGCTGTTTGGCAGGAGTGAATAAAACATCTATTTCTTTAATCTCTCCTGCAACTTTTTCTGATGCTTTGACTTCTCCGTAATCTTTTAATAATTCTTCTAGATAGTCTTTAGCAAATTTATCATGTATAAACCGGGTCATTCAATTTTAAGATTGCGGAAGTTCTGGGTTAATGCAAAGTTTTATTATATAGCAGTCCTGAATCATTCGTAAGACAATAGATCCCCGACTTCTTTGAGAAGTCGGGGATCTAAACACCTTGAATGCCTCGCCCAAAATACACTTAACTTTACTCGCTTAAACTTCCGCGCAATGGTACTAAGCGCTTATTGCATTTTCATCTGATATTTTATCTGTGTTACCTTTCAAGCGTGTCAATCTGCTTTTACGAATACGTTCGCTGTCCCGAACGCCACCTGCAAGTTCATATTCATTGCTGTTTTTGCCGTACTTAAAACCAACCCCCACCAGCATTTTGTCTGAAACCTGACTTAAAGTTTTTTCCACCTCATCCAGCTTTTTTCTAGAAGAGTCAATCATAGCTATAGCAGCGTTATAATCATCAAGCATATTGTGAAAATTTTCTATTAATTGATTCAGGTTTTGCAAGCTGTAAGTATCATCAAAATTGATACTTGGATCGATAGCTTTCAGTCCGGCAACTCTAAACTCAGCTTTTTCTAGAATCCGGGAACTACGTTTTCTTCGAGGCACAATTTTAGACCTTTAAGAGGTTTACAGAACTATTTTGTCTTAATTAACCTGTGTTCTGGTTCAGCAAAAAGCGCATTTTTTTAGTAAAAGTTTTTATTTATGCCCGTAATTTCTCGGAATTTAATCATCAAAGGTTGATTTTCAGCAAAATAATATTATGTTTAAGTTGCACGAAAACAATAATGTTGTTGTATGAGCGTAGGCATAGCCCGTCGTAGACATCGCACTTTTACTTCTATAGCGGTTCTAGTTTGGATACAATACACAATAACAATACCTTCGCCAAATCGAAAAATGCCTCGATTCGTAGGTTGGGTTGAGGCACGAAACCCAACAAATACGTTGGGTTTTGCTTCGCTCAAACGCCAGGTGCTACAACTGCCGGAACCTCCCGAAGTTCTGATGCCTTCGGCGGGCTACGCCAACGGAGGAAGCCTCCGCTCAGACAACTCTGGGCAACGCACTGGCTCCCCAACCTACAAAAAAATGGCGAAGGTATTGAATAAAGCACAGCATTGCTGTGCTCTTACAAATGCTCTGTATTCCATGCAATTGAGAACTGTTATCAGCGATCGCTTTAACTTTAAGCCTTAATGTTGTAACCTTAAGGCTTCATGTTCTAGCTCTAAGGCTTAATGTTGTAACCTTAAGCCTTAAGGTTCTAGCTTTAAGGGTTAATATTGTAACCTTAAGCCTTAATGTTGTGACCTTAAGAGTCAACATTGTAACATTGATGACCAAAGTTTGTTAGTGAGTGCAATCATCGCTACATAGTGTATATTGTTGATTTACAGCGATCGCAGTTCATTGCTTCCCGTACCAAACCCTGGTCAACTGACAATGGTTGCACAGCAATGCGCGTCACCAATTCCACATAAAGCGACCAAGCCGCCTTCTTTTGTGTGGTGTCAACTTTCCACGACATCGAACCAATACCAAAAGGCAGACTTACAGATACAGTCTCTAAAGAAACGCGATGCCTACGGCGGGCTACTACGCCTACGCGCATATTTATAGTAAGCAAATTTAACTAATTTATTTGGGTTTATTATAGTAATTAATGTGACTAACCTAGAGATTATTCAGAATTAGTGACTATAATCTCAGGATTTAATTTAATATTTATGGTAAATCTCTAGCTATTTTTAACTAATTCAGATAAGATAATAAATTTGTCCGTTGCATCACGCTTCTTTTGTATATGCCCAAGACCTATACCGTGGAAATTCGCCATCAAGGCAAAATTCATACTTTGCAAGTTCCCGAAGATGAAACCATCTTATCAGTTGCTGATGCCGCTGGTTTAGATTTGCCGAGTTCCTGTCATGCCGGCGTTTGTACGACTTGCGCTGGTCAAATAACAGAGGGATCTGTTGATCAAACTGATGGCATGGGCGTTAGTTCAGATTTGCAAAAGCAAGGTTATGTATTGCTTTGTATTGCCAAACCTCTTTCTGATTTGAAAATTGAGACAGAAAAAGAAGAAATAGTTTATCAGTTGCAATTCGGGAAAGACCAATAATCAGTGAACAGTTATCAGTACACGATTTGATTCTTAAGATTAGTAACTGATATTAGCAGGACTGATAAATAACACAAGTAATTTTTAGCACTTGTTATCGGTTATTCTAGTAACTACAAATCAACAGGATTCACCACGATGACAACTCATTTTATCAGCGCAGAAATTGACCTTCAAGAAACTCCCACAGAGTTGGAAAAAGTAATTGAAGCAGAATTACAAAAACAAGGCGAACCACTACGCTGGGCAATTACCTCTGTAGACGTTGCACAGCAGAAGGCTACTGTTGAAGCCGTTGTCACCAGAGTCAGTGCTGAGAGACGTGATTAATCGCGTCTGTACAAGGGAGTGCTGAACACTCGTTATGCAACGTCCATACACTGCTATCTTAATTGTACCAACTGGCGTTGGGGCTGCCATTGGTGGTTATGCTGGTGATGCTTTGCCTGTGGCTAGAGTTATAGCACAGGTTTGCGATCGCCTGATTACTCACCCCAACGTCCTCAATGGTGCTAGTTTGTACTGGAATCTCCCCAACAGTTTTTACGTTGAAGGTTATGGGCTTGACAAATTTGCTGCTGGAGACTGGGGATTAAGACCTGTACATACTAATAAAGTAGGTTTGCTTTTAGACCAAGGAATTGAGCCTGACTTGCGGCTGCGACACTTGCAAGCAGCGGATGCGGCTAGAGCTACACTGGGATTAACATTAACAGATTATGTAATTAGTGATGCTCCGTTAAATGTAGAATTACGGGCTGCTCCATCAGGAACTAGTTGGGGAACAATTGGTAACCCAGATAGCTTGTTAAGGGCCGCTGAGATACTAGTGAAGAAAGCGGGGGCAGAAGCGATCGCAGTTGTTGCCCGTTTCCCCGATGATATAGATGAAGAGGCAGCACAAAACTACCGCCACGGTAAAGGCGTTGATCCCCTAGCGGGTGCAGAAGCCGTAATTAGCCATTTGCTAGTGCGAACCTTTAAAATTCCTTGCGCCCATTCTCCTGCTCTTGCAAGCGTACCCCCAGATCCTGATTTATCTCCCCGTTCCGCCGCCGAAGAATTGGGTTATACTTTCTTACCGAGTGTTCTTGTAGGCTTAAGTCGCGCCCCACAATTTATAGTAGAGAAAGGGTTAGTCGCATCACTGCAAGAAGATATTTGGGCAGATCAAGTTGATGCCGCGATCGCACCTGCAACTGCTTGTGGTGGTAGTGCTCTACTAAGTTTAAGCCAGAAGCGATGCCAAATAATTACAGTAGAAGAAAATAAAACTCTCATAAAAGTTCCTTCCCAACCGTTGGGGATCAAAGCCATACAGGTAAACTCATATTTAGAAGCAGTGGGTGTATTGGTTGCACACAAAGCAGGCATCAATCCCTTTGCCCTCCGTCCTCAATTATCGTTTTTACAATCACTAGACAAGTCGCTTCGCTCCAATTCGTAATTCGTAATTCGTAATTCATAAGTCAAGAGTCAAGAGTCAAGAGTCAAGAGTCATTAATTATTTTCTTCCCCTGCTCCCCCTCCTCCCCCTCCCCCCCTCTCCCCTAAACACCCGTGGTTGAACAACAAAAGCAAGAGCCAGAAATTCCATACCTGACCCGCTTCCAAGTACTTGGGGCGATGGGAGCGACTGCAATCATTTTGTTGATAGTCGCCAAAACATCGTTGTACTTTGGCAACTTTTCCCTATTTTCCTGGAAATGGGATCAAACAGAGTTGCTTTGGGGCGTAGGATTGGGACTAATCATCACTGCATTGAGTGGCTTAGCTTATCGCTTTTCTCCTCCATATCGCAAAAGCGCAGATTATTATTTAGAAATAGTAGTGAAACCGTTAGCTTTACCAGACTTAATTTGGCTGGGGTTGCTACCTGGTTTGAGTGAAGAATTATTATTTCGGGGCGTGATACTACCAGCTTTAGGTTCGGATTTTACGGCTCTCATTGTATCTAGTCTTTGCTTTGGGATTTTACACCTCAGCGGTTCCGAACAATGGCCTTATGTGATTTGGGCAACGATTGTCGGGATCATACTAGGATATAGTGCCTTAATTACTGGTAACTTATTAGTGCCGATTGTCGCTCACATTATTACCAATTGGATTTCTAGCTATTATTGGAAAATCTGGCAATTGCCGGGAATTAAAAATTAAAAATGGTTTTGTAGAAATTAGCGCGTCACCGAACAGCCCGCACTTCAACAAGGCTCAGTGACCACCGCAGGCATCGCTTTTAAGTAAAATAGCGATCGCTATTGTAAAAATTTCAGTTGAATAAGCGGTGAAGTGTCGCAGACAGAAGTATCTGCGGATGATTTAAGAGACATCTTCGATAATTGAATGTAGAGACGCGAAATTTCGCGTCTCTACTATATGGAAAAATAGTTTTAGGTGATTCGGCAATGCTGGTGCTGAACGTCCTTTGACAATTTAACTAAATATACGGAGACTTAAAAGTATGCCTGAACACCTATTTCATGACCAATTAGGTCTGGAAGAACAAGCTGAGAAACTCGGAAAGCGAGCATTAAAATTGGGTTTAATTCCAAGTTTTGTAGTGCATTACTTTCCTGATACCTGGGTATTTTATATACCTGATGAAAGTGAATCCGAACCGCTGACACCAGAAGAAGCATACTTGCGCTTGAAGCAATTGGTTGAACAGTAGATTGTTTGACGATTACACCCTAAATGCAACGGTAAAACAATGCGATCGCTAAGTTGAGGATCAACAGTATGGCGATCGCTATAGGCTGGTAGCAGGAGTTTTATCTTTAAGGTTGCTACAGATGAGCAATGCTGTGCCCTTACGACAAATGTAGTTTTTCCTGTCAATGTAATAAATTGGAAATACTAACTGTAGGTTGGGTTAAGCGGAGCGAAACCCAACGTTTGGGCGCTTGTTGGGTTTCGTGACTCAAACGCCAGGTGCTACAACGGAGGGAACCTCCCTTCTCTACGAGAGGCTGCGCCAACAGGTGATGCCTCCGGCACGCCTGCCGTAGGATGCCCAAGGGGCTGTAGGGCGAACACAGTCGCCTGGCTGTCGGGAAACCCTCCCAAGAGCGCTGATTCACCGCAACGCACTGGCTCCCCAACCTACAAAAAATTAAATTTCGACCCTTTTTTAGGGTGACGTGTACTAAGACACCAAGTCGAATCAGAAAAAACCAGGTAATGAAAGCAGATTTTTCATCCACCTTGAAAGGGCTGGTTTTATTTGACAAATTTATTTAAGGTATAAACTTTAAAGTATCAGTCATAATTTTCGGAAAAAGTGCAGTTATAATTCACAGAATTATAATTGATAATTTTGTTACAGAATGAGTTGCATATCTGTTGTTAGTGTAGGACTTAAAGTCTCAACAGGTATAACTTAATAGTAGGAGTGCTAGTAGTTGCGAAATTGAGCAAGAAAGTAGAAAGCCACTAGCTGTTAACCAGTGGACGTAGTGCGAGTAGTCACAGTTAGTCAAGTCCGATAAACCTCTAACTACAAAGTATTCGAGTTTCAAACCCTGATGAACCACTGGAGAAACGAGTCAACCATAAGTTATGACTGAAACCTTAAAAGATGCCAAGTAAATATGCTTTAGCTGCCTGAAACTGTCAGGATCATAAAGTAAAGAGTCAAAGGTAATTTATTTTGACTTTTAAGAGAAGTCTGTTCGGCAAAAGCCGGCGCTTAGAACTTCGGTATTTTCTCCTTTTGTTCAACTTCCCACAACAGGAGGTTTATTCTTGGCTAAATTGAAAGTTGGTATCAATGGATTTGGTCGTATCGGACGACTTGTGCTTCGAGCTGGTATCGATAACCCCAACATTGAGTTTGTGGGAATTAACGACCTAGTACCACCAGATAACCTTGCTTATTTATTTAAATACGATTCAACTCACGGTAAGTTGAAGAGCAAGGTTGAAGCGAGGGAAAACGGTATCGTTATTGATGGGCACTTCATCCCTTGCATGTCGTTGAGGAATCCCGCAGAATTACCTTGGGGACAACTGGGTGTAGATTATGTCGTGGAATCTACCGGGCTGTTCACAGGTCAGGAAGGAGCAACGCACCACCTGAAGGCTGGTGCAAAGCGAGTAGTAATTTCTGCTCCTACCAAAGATCCCGACAAGGTTCCTACTTTACTGATGGGTGTCAATCATCATCTATTTGACCCTAGCAAGGATATCATTGTCTCCAATGCAAGCTGTACTACAAACTGTCTGGCTCCCATAGCTAAGGTCATCAATGATAACTTTGGGTTGACCGAAGGGTTAATGACCACAGTCCACGCCATGACTGCTACTCAGCCAACTGTAGACGGCCCCAGCAAGAAAGACTGGCGGGGTGGTCGAGGTGCAGCCCAAAATATTATTCCCTCTTCCACAGGCGCAGCTAAAGCCGTAGCACTGGTTTTACCAGAATTAAAAGGCAAGTTGACAGGCATGGCTTTCCGAGTTCCGACTCCTGATGTTTCTGTGGTTGATTTAACTTTTAAGACTGCAAAAGCCACCAGTTATCAGGAAATCTGCGCGGCTATGAAGGAGGCTGCCACAGGTTCACTAGCCGGTATCTTGGGCTACACTGATGAAGAAGTGGTATCCACAGATTTTCAAGGTGATACCCACTCCAGTATCTTTGATGCAGGTGCTGGTATTGAACTGAACTCTAACTTCTTCAAGGTGGTTGCCTGGTACGACAACGAGTGGGGCTACTCGAATCGTGTGGTTGACCTGATGTTGGCGATGTCACAGAAAGAAAGACTCGCCGATGCAGTTGCTGTAGTTTAGGGACTTCCAAAAAATAAATTATCCAGTAGTGGCGCTACACAACTAAAGTGATACCAAAAAAATTGTAGGTTGGGTCGAAGTATGAGACCTAACACCCCAACTAGTGTTGGGTTTCGCGTTGCTCAACCCAACCTACACCTAATGCACCAAATTAGCTGTGTCAGTCCAGTAGTGGCGTGACAAGCCTAAAGTGATGCAAAAAAATTGTAGGTTGGGTTGACGTAAGGAAACCCAACACCCTTATCGATGTTGGGTTTCGCGTTGCTCAACCCAACCTACACCTAATGCACCAAATTAGCTGTGTCAGTCCACTACTGGCGGGACTGCCATTGTGATTTCGGCGATCGCATTTGTGATTTCGGTGACCTCATTTGTTATTTCAGCGACCTCATTTGTTATTTCAGCGACCTCATTTGTGATTTCGGCGATCGCATTTGTGATTTCGGCGCTCGCATTTGTAATTTCGGCGACCTCATTTATTGTTTCGGCGATCGCATTTGTGATTTCGGCGCTCGCATTTGTTGTTTCGGCGCTCGCATTTGTTGTTTCGGCGCTCGCATTTGTTGTTTCGGCGCTCGCATTTGTTGTTTCGGCGCTCGCATTTGTTGTTTCGGCGATGCCTACGCATTTGAGGTTTGTCGAACTCACGTTTACTTAGTCAATAAGCAATATCAAGCACATACGTTTTTGGATGCCTGAAGCGATCGCTTCAAGTGTCTATATCGCAAGCTATTTCTAAAATCCCTAATCCCTATGCGTCGAACCAAAATTATTTGCACTGTTGGCCCCGCTACATCTGCACCTGAGAGGCTCCAAGCATTAGTGAAAGCTGGGATGAATATGGCACGGCTGAACTTTTCCCACGGAGCCTATGAATTCCATGCCCAAACTGCTCAGTACCTCAGACAGATTAGTAATGAGCAACAAAAGCCGATCGCTATTATGCAAGACCTGTGTGGCCCGAAGATTCGCTTGGGAACCTTGCCACCGGAAGGGCTAACTGTGGAAGCCGGCAATGAAGTTACCTTTGTTTTGCAAGAAAAAGGCGAGAGTATTGACGAACTACCCCTACCGTTGCCAACTTTGTTTGCGATGGTGCGACCAGGTGAACAGATTTTAATTAATGATGGTCGCGTCAAGTTGATTGTTACTGATCGCGATGCTGATAGAATTCGGGCACAAGTGAAAATTGGCGGGTTAATTTCTACGCGCAAGGGGGTAAACCTGCCAGAAACTCGTTTACCTGTCAGTTCGATCACCGAAAAAGACTTACTAGATTTGCGTTTTGGGATTCAGTTGGGTGTAGACTGGGTGGCAGTGTCCTTTGTGCGATCGCCACAAGACTTAGAACCTGCCCAGCGGATGATTGAAGCAGCTGGCGCAAATATTCGCGTCATTGCCAAAATCGAAAGAGCAGAGGCAGTAGAACAGCTAGATGCCATTATCAAGGTTGCCGACGGCATTATGATTGCCCGTGGCGATTTGGGGGTAGAAATGCCAATTCACGAAGTACCCCTGATTCAAAAAGACATTATTCACCGTTGCAATCGTGCTGGTAAACCGGTGATCACAGCCACGCAAATGCTGGAGTCGATGATTAGCGCCCCTGACCCCACCCGTGCCGAAGCAACGGATGTTGCCAACTCCATTTTGGATGGTACAGATGCAGTAATGCTCTCTGGTGAGACTGCTGTGGGACAATATCCCATCGAGGCTGTCCAGATCATGCATAATATTGCTGTGCGGACAGAACAGTCCTTGGATGAGGCTGGTAAACATTCCTGGTGTCACGAAGCAGGCAGTCTCAGCGTTACCGAATCTGTGGCAGAAGCAGTATGCCGCATCGCTTATGAAACAGGCTCACGAGCAATTCTTTGCAATACTTCGTCGGGAAGTACCGCGAGAATGGTATCTAAATACCGTCCGAGTAAACCCATCATTGCCCTGACCCCTGACGCTACCGTTTACCGCCAGCTAGCGCTTTCCTGGGGCGTGGAACCTTTGCTGATCCCCCCAGTTCACAATGCAGAAGAGATGTTTATGAATGTGGTGAACACCGTCGTAGACATGGGTTTAGCGAATAAGGGCGATAAAGTGGTGATTACCTCTGGCGTCCCAATTGGTAAATCGGGCACAACTAGTTTAATCAAAGTGCATTCCGTTGGACAGCCAATTTCGGCATAACGCACCTAAAATAGGGCTGTGGCTCAAGATAGCCAGAAAACTTAGGCAATGTTTCAGAAAAATTGCCAGAATCAGAATTGAAGGAACAGCAGAGAGTGTAAACAAGAGGGAAATTAGTAAGTCCTAAACAAACATCACGGAGTATTTTATGCCTAAGAGTTTACTAGAACAATTGCGGACAATGACTGTTGTGGTCGCGGATACGGGAGATATTCAAGCGATTGAGAAGTTCAAACCCCAAGATGCTACCACCAATCCCTCTCTGATTACTGCTGCGGCACAGATGCCAGAATATCAGGAAATTGTCGATCAAACTTTACTCCAAGCAAAGAAAGATGCTGGAGCCGGAGCTAGCCAAGCACAAGTGGTCTCTCTGGCTTTTGACCGTCTAGCAGTTGCTTTTGGATTGAAGATTTTGCAAATCATCCCCGGTCGGGTATCTACAGAAGTGGATGCTCGCTTATCCTACGATACAGAAGCTACCCTTACCAAGGCAAGGGAGTTGATTGCTCAATATAAAGCAGCTGGAGTTTCCCGCGATCGCGTACTCATTAAAATTGCCTCCACTTGGGAAGGCATTCGCGCTGCGGAAGTTCTCGAAAAAGAAGGTATTCACTGCAACCTTACCTTGTTGTTTGGACTCCACCAAGCGATCGCCTGTGCCGAAGCTGGCATCACTCTAATTTCTCCTTTCGTCGGGCGGATTCTCGACTGGTACAAGAAAGATACAGGACGCGATAGTTATCCAGCAGCCGAAGATCCAGGCGTGCTGTCTGTCACCACAATCTACAACTACTACAAGAAATTCGGTTACAAAACCGAAGTAATGGGAGCTAGCTTCCGCAACATCGGCGAAATTACCGAACTTGCAGGTTGTGACTTGCTGACAATTTCTCCGTCCCTTTTAGCTGAATTGCAAGCAACAATTGGGGAATTACCACGCAAACTCGATCCTGCCAAGGTATTAAATTTGTCAATTGAAAAAATATCCATCGACAAAGCTACCTTTGATGAGATGCACACCGCTGATCGCATGGCATCTGACAAACTAGCAGAGGGTATTAAAGGGTTTACCAAGGCGTTGGAAGACTTAGAGAAACTTCTTGCAGAGAGACTAACTCGCCTTGAAGCAGAGGTAGCGGTTAGCCATTAAGACTGGACGGCAATAATCATTAGTTAGTGGTTAGTGGTTAGTAGAACGACCAATAACCACTAATCAATTGGTTAGTTGCTTCAGAGGTTGTCACTACAGTCGTATGTAGACTCCTGGTTGTCCATAACTACGTTGTCTATACACTGGTCGTCCATAGCCACCTTGCCTGTACTGTTGTCGTCTGTACTGTTGTCGTCTGTACTGCTGCCGTCTGTACTGCTGCTGCCCTCGACGAAACTGCTGCCGTCGCCGAATCTGCTGTCGTTTAAACTGCCGTCGTTCATACCGCCGTCCTTCATATCGCCGTTGAGCAATCAAAAGCTCTCCGGTTTCACCTTCAACTAAGTTTGCCTCTGTCGCAACGCTTTGTTCATTAAGAGGGCTACTCACAGAACTAGCCTTTGCTTCAGCTAATAAGGGCGGATAAGCGAAAGCAAATAGCAATACGACTATTGAAGATAGCTTCTTGAAACCTTTCATGTTTCTACCTACACTAGATATTCGCTAACTAAATTTATTAAACACTTTTAATTTAAAGAAAGATAGTTCACACACTTGAGTGAAGTTCAACAGTGAAAAAAGTCATGATAATACTTATATTAAATGTCGAATTTATCAGCCAAAAGAGTTACCTGTTTTAATCTAGAGAAAGATAGTTTACACACTTTAGTGAAATTAAACAGTGAAAAAAGTCATGATAATACTCATATTAAATGCCGACTCAAGCAGTTAAAAGAGTTGTCTGTTTTAATTTAGAAAAAGATAGCCTACACACTTTAGTGAAATTTAATAGTAAAAAAAGTCATGAAAATACTCGTATTAAATGCCGGATCAAGCAGCCAAAAGTGTTGTTTGTATGAAATCCCAAATGAAGCTCTCCCTACCCAAGCAGCCCAGCCTCTTTGGTCAGGAAAAGTCAACTGGACGCAAGACCGGGGTGTGGCAGAAATTGAAGTTACAACACCTACGGGTGGAGTGCTACAAGAAGAAATCTATGCCGATTCTCGACGTGCACACGTCGGCTATATGCTCCATACCTTAAATCGCGGTTCCACCAAAGTGATCGAGCAGTTGTCAGAAATCGATGTAGTGGGGCATCGTGTAGTACATGGCGGGCAAGATTACCGAGGTAGTGTGGTAATTACAGAGGATGTTAAAAAGGCGATCGCTCATCTATCTAATCTGGCTCCGGCTCATAATCCAGCCGCTTTGGAAGGGATAGAAGCTATTGAGCAAAGCCTAGGAGAAGTCACCCAAGTGGCAGTATTTGATACCGGATTTCATGCCACTTTACCCGATGCAGCAGCAATATATCCCGGCCCTTATGAATGGGTAGAGCAAGGTATCCGTCGTTACGGGTTTCATGGCATCAGTCACCAATACTGTTCTCAACGTGCAGCCCAGATCCTCGGTCGAGATTTAGCATCCCTGCGGATAATCACCTGCCATCTAGGCAACGGTTGCTCTTTGGCAGCGATTAAAAATGGTCGTAGTATTGATACCACTATGGGATTTACACCGCTGGATGGATTGATGATGGGTAGTCGTTCTGGTTCAGTTGATCCAGGGATTTTGATTTACCTATTGCGGCAATCAAATTACTCAGCCGAAAGGTTAGATTATGTATTGAATAAAGCTTCAGGCTTACGGGGAATTTCGGGAGTATCCAGTGATTTACCTCAAGTGATTGCGGCGATCGCTCAAGGTAACTACCGTGCCCAACTAGCATGGGATATCTACGTACATCGCTTGCGGGCTGGTATCGGTGCTATGCTTGCCAGTCTGGGGGGATTAGATGCATTGGTGTTTACCGCAGGCGTGGGTGAACACTCTGCGGGAATTCGCCAAGCCGCTTGTGAAGCCTTTAGATTTTTGGGACTGAAACTTGACCCTCAGAAAAATCAGCAACAGCCTGTTGATGAGGATATTGCTACCTCTGACTCAGCAGTGCGAGTATTGGCGATTCATACTCAAGAAGATTGGGCGATCGCTCAGCAATGCTGGCAATTATTGAAAAAGTAAAAATAAGATTCATTTAACAGTGGTCTAAAACTATTAAAAGTACTATTTATCACGAGTGATAACCTCGCTTTGAGACGTTGCAATGCAACGTCTTTCTATTTGTTAAGTAGGCATTGCAATGCCCACCCAACTATAGTTTATTCTAAATAGACCTCTTGCAAAAGTCCCCTAACACCCCACCCCCAGCCCCTCCCCGTAGGCGGGGAACTCGGAGTCCCCTTTGGGGTATTAGGGACAGGGAGACTTTGACGTAAGTCAAAGGCGGGGTGGGGTTCTTTTTTTGATTTATGCAAGAAGTCTAATATACTGTCACCCCAAAAAGTTATTTATAGCGGTTTGCAGTTGAGTACAATATAGACCTAACCCCCAACCCCTTCCCTACAAGGGAAAGGGAGTGAGATTCAAAGCCTCTCTCCTCTTAGGAGAGAGGTTTGGAGAGAGGTCAGAGTATATTGCATACAAACGAGAAAAGCTATATATAGCAGATTGCGCTCTAATCGAATACACGTAGAGACGTAGCAGTGCTACGTCTCTACAAGGTTTTGGGTTTTATATATGTACTTCATTTACCTGAAATGTGCTGTAAATACTTATAAAGACAATAGCCAACGCATAATACGTTTAGCAACTTGTGACAGGATAAAACTAAAAGCACGCTTTAATATGGGGCCAACAAGTGACAAAAATAGCAAAAGCAAGAAATCAGTATAATGAAGAAAAATACTAGGCGTAAGACAACTTAGCGCCCATGTAAGCCAATTTATATATTTAGGGTTAATAGAAGTCCGTCTCTGAAGTTGATTAACAAGTAGGTAACGAATAGTAGCAAATACGATAGATATTCCTAGCCAAGCAAATATTGATAATGCAACTCCAACTGACTCTACTAAATGTAATTTCCAGGCTAAAAAACTAGCAGGAAACAGCGAAGCTAGCTCCCAAGCCATTAGGTTTAAGTTAGTTTTAAGGTAACTTAGTAATTGATCAGTTAGCCAATAATGAGCAGAGACAATTGTCGAACAGTTGGAATTTTGGAGAAAATCTTTCCGAACTTTGTGAAATATATCACCGTTAAAAATAATAGTGCTTTGCAAAACAATGTCTTGGTCTTTATAATCGACTGAAGCTGATACATCCTGTCTGTAGTAAGAATTAAAAGTAAGTCCCGACTGTAGGGTTGTTTTATTTTGTAAAGATTTACTCCGAAATGATCTTAGAAGATTGACTATAAAAATAATATCGAAAGTTCTAACCTGTTTTCTAACAATTTTTGGTTCCTTGTCTTGCACATCAAGATGATTGCTAAAGCTAGCACAGTACCAAAGAGGAACTAGCAAGCTTGGCGGAATATACAAAGAAGAACCCGTTTTTTGCGCTAGCTGAATCTGTTCTACAACTGTCTCATTTAAGTAAAAACTATACTGCGCTTGTTCAATTTTTAGCTCAAAAAGAGTACCTTGAGCTATTTGTAAGAAAAAAGAAAGTATAACATCAGCTTGATTATCAATATGTGTCCTATTAGCGTTCATTATCTAGCTATATTTGCTATACCCTTTACCAAATTAACCAGAAAATCCAATGTTCCACGCCACTGTTTTTCTCCAGCAATTACTCCTTCTTTATGTATTTGAATAATTAAATCTTTTGTTTCTTCATCTTCTTCAAATAGTTGTTTATGGTAACGGCTGATAATATCTCCGTCTAATTGCATGACTGTTTGGGCATAAATAATATCAATTCTGGTACTTTCAATATCACCGCTATCAAGTGCTGCTTTAAGTTCAGCCATTTTACGAAGGCTGCGGAGAAATTCGTCATGATTAAAAAGCTTACGAATCTCTATACAATTTTTGATCCAATTTTCTTGATTACTTTTCTCGGTTCCATCTGGAAATTTATTATTCTTATCTTTTTTATCCAAAACAGGAGATGGAGCCGGAAGTATAGGTTCAGCTAGCTGCACGTATTTCTCATCACTTTCAACTATCTTCCCTTTTTTCGCCTTCAAATATTCAAGGCGTTCCTGATATTTTCTTACTCTGTCATCCTGCGGATTATAAAACTCCGAATCAGGATCGAGATAGTTATCGAGGAGAATGTAAAAATATTCTCTTTCAAGTTGTTCAAAGAGACTTTTATAGCGTTGGCGTAGGTTTTGTCCTTGAGCACCTTCTTCTGGAATATTTTTTATATCAAAATAGTCTTTGTCATTTATAGAATAAATTTCCTGATATGTCTTCCAAGCATTAAACTTTGCGCCAGTAATCTGCTCCACAACCATCGTATTCACTTCTAAGGCTGTGATGTCATCAAGTAATGTTCGTACAGACTTCACTAAGTTGTCTAACAAGTCTTGAGCTTCAACCTGAGCCTTATTAACCTTAGTAACTTTATTAAACATAGTGACACGCTCTTAATTTCTGACTAATCTGGTTGTAGCGTTGTATTTGATTTAGAGACATAAGCAAATTAACCTATAGCTAAATTACTGTTGCTGTAGGTTGTTTAGTTTGAATCTAATTAACTAAAGAAGACCTAAGATTTATTAAGTGTGGATTGTTGTGAATTTTTACGAGATTTAATAACTTCTATAAGAATTTCATACAACTTATGTACACTTTCTATATTCTTTTGAATTATCTCTCGACTTTCTTTAACTTGACTTAAATGAAATTCCCGAAGTTCTGTGTAGGGACCAGCACCAATAAATTGATTGCCAACTTCATTTGTTATAGTGCCATCAACTAGATTAATAACCGTATACATACGATTACCTGGTTTAGCTATTTCTTGCTCATTTTGTGGTTCATTATCTAACTGATTAGATGACTCTGGAACCCAAGTAGTAATATCTAACTCAATCACATCAACTATGGCTATCTTGATAGCGTCAATAACGTCTTCAAGATTAAATCCCTTTTTATCATTAATTTTCTCTTTAAATTTCACACTTGCCTTGCTAGCTTGACCATTAGTTTCCTTGCTTTCACTAGCTTGACCATTACTTTCCGTGTTTTCCCTAACAGTATTTACCATGAGTTTCTAGAGGTGACAGGTTTAAATCCAAACAAAATTTAATTTTAAATGATGTTGGAAGTTATACCCAGTTTACTTAATAAAACTAAGTAAACTATAAACTACTGAATGATTTAAGAAGTGTTTCTAAAGATAAGTTTAAGTAGGATTCCCAAAAGCTGAATTCATTTCAGGAAAGAAAATAGTTTGCTTTGTGTTGCTGGCAAAGGAGCATAAATTGTATCCTAAAGCCGTTATTAAATTAGGGTATAATATAATACTTAGTTTTTCTAGCTTAGTTTGCTTAGTCTACCTGTTTTCGTGTTTTCCATCACGAATCTGCAATCGAATCATGGGAGCAAGAGGTCTTGAGTCCAGACTGTTAAATACTCACGCCAGCAAAATCGATTAAGGTGTGACGGTTAGTAATTTTTTTCCAAAAATCCACAGCGTGTATACAAAAAGCACTTATTTCGACATTTTCTCTGTAAATCCAATCACAGTAATAATACAATAATGTGGCTTCGTTGCTAAAGCAAGAAAAAATATGTTGTTATCTCGTAAAGCGATCGCTACACCTTTTGTAATCTGTTTGTGTCTCATAGGAGTTTGCTTGATGCAATTTCCCCGACTACAAAAATTACTAATTAATAAACAAGGTGTATCTTTAGAAATTTTAAATAAAGACATTAAATCAGAAAATTTGCGTCTCAATTTTCTCAAGAAAATGCCCAGTTTTGGTTATGATAACTTTATTGCAGATTTGGTATATATTAATTTTTTGCAATACTTCGGAGATGATGATGTTCGTGGCAGAACTGGTTACAGTCTGAGTCCAGAATATTTTGAAGTAATTTTAGAACGCGATCCCCGATTTTTAAAAGCTTATCTGAGTCTTTCGATGAGTACTTCGATGTATGCTGCTATGCCAGAACGAGCGATCGCATTGACAGATAAAGGTTTAAAAGCGCTATCCCCTTGGGTTCCTGAAAAGTCTTATTATGTGTGGCGTTATAAAGGAATTGATGAGTTATTATTTTTAGGAAATGCTCAAGCTGCCCAGCAATCTTTTGCAAAATCGGCGAACTGGGCTAGTAACTTCTCAGATGCAGAGAGTCAGTTAATAGCTACTAATTCTCAGAGAACTGCTGAATTTTTGAAGCGAAATCCTAACAGTAAATACGCTCAAATTTCTAGCTGGGCAATGGTTTTTAATAATCAGGTTGATGAAAGAGCACGTAAACGGGCAATTAGCGAAATTGAGGCGTTGGGAGGAAAGGTAATCACAACTGCTGAAGGCACTCAAAAAATTATATTTCCTCCTAAAGATTGATAAATTAGAGACGCGATTAATCGCGTCTGTACAAGAGTCAAGAGTCATTATTTGTTCCCCTTGTGCTCCCCCACTCCCCCACTGAGGTTAGTGTTATTTTTTGGTATGACGGCAAATTAATTGAATCCCAAACTCTGGAATTAGACATAAACGATCCGGGGTTACTTTATGGGGCGACTGTTTTTACAACGCTGCGAGTTTATGGTGATTCGTTAGATCATAATTTAACCAACTGGCAGGCACATTGCGATCGCCTACTTTTCTCACTACAATCTTTTGGTTGGCAGCATCCAGACTGGAAGTGTGTGCGTCAAGGTGCAGAAATTATCCTGGCACATTTCCCTGTTCTCAGAATCACTATCTTTCCCGATGGGCGAGAGTGGATAATTGGCAGATTTCTACCAGATGATTTGACAGAAAAACAAAGAAATGGTGTGTCTTGCGCCGTTGCTTTGCCAGAATTTTATCGCAGTCTCCCTTCTCATAAAACTGGAAATTACTTGAGTGCTTGGTTAGCAAAAACTAGTGTCCAACCCTTAAAAGCCCAAGAAGCAATTTTAGTAGATGCCGCAGGTAATTGGCTAGAAACTAGCACAGGCAACCTTTGGGGGTGGCGGGATGAGAGTTGGTGGACACCGCCTTTATCTGCGGGAATTTTACCAGGAATTGTGCGATCGCAACTTGTCAAATGGCTGCACAAGCACCAACAAGTAGTGCAAGAGCAACCGTGGACGGTGGAGTTCGTCAAGGGCTTTGAAGCGATCGCCTACACTAATAGTGTGGTGGAAATTATCCCCATTCATACCGTTCATCAACCCGCAGGCTCGCTACAATATAATCCCTACCATCTTAGTTTTCAACTACTCAAGGGGCTATTCTCAGCATGATAGGAACGTCATTCTGTTATAGGTTAAGATAAGTTAACATAATTTTAATAATGCCCTCTCCGATCAGAAACTCTACGCGATGGCGCGGAGCGCCTGCTGGAAGCCAAACGCACAAAAAATACAGGAGGATAGACCTCGGTGAATAAACGATGGAGAAATGCAGGGCTGTACGCGCTGCTATTTATAGTTGTCATTGCGCTAGGAACAGCATTCTTTGACAAACAACCTCAAAGCAGAGAGACATGGCGTTACAGTCAGTTTATTCAAGAAGTTGAAAAAGGCAGAGTAGAAAAAGTCAGTCTGAGTGCAGACCGCTCTACAGCTTTGGTCACACCAAAATATGACCCCAACAAAAAGCTAGTAACCTTGGTCAACGACCCAGACCTGATCAATACTCTTACTACCAAAGGCATTGATATTAATGTTTTGCCTCAAACCGATGAAGGATTTTGGTTTAAGGCACTCAGCAGCTTATTTTTCCCAGTATTGCTTCTGGTTGGCTTATTCTTCTTGCTACGCCGCGCCCAAAATGGCCCAGGTAGCCAAGCCATGAACTTTGGTAAGTCCAAAGCCAGAGTGCAGATGGAGCCACAAACTCAGGTAACATTTGGCGATGTTGCTGGTATTGACCAAGCCAAATTGGAATTAAATGAAGTCGTAGACTTTCTGAAAAACGCCGATCGCTTTACCGCCGTTGGTGCAAAAATTCCTAAAGGTGTGCTGCTAGTTGGCCCTCCTGGTACAGGTAAAACCCTCCTAGCTCGTGCTGTAGCTGGTGAAGCAGGTGTACCCTTCTTCTCTATCTCTGGTTCCGAATTTGTGGAAATGTTCGTAGGTGTGGGTGCATCCCGCGTCCGCGATTTATTTGAACAGGCTAAAACCAATGCCCCCTGTATCGTCTTCATTGATGAAATTGACGCCGTAGGTCGTCAACGGGGTGCAGGTTTAGGCGGTGGTAACGATGAGCGGGAACAAACCCTCAACCAGTTGCTTACAGAAATGGACGGATTTGAAGGCAACACCGGCATCATTATTATTGCCGCCACCAACCGTCCCGATGTCCTAGATGCAGCACTGTTGCGTCCAGGTCGCTTTGACCGTCAAGTCGTGGTAGACCGTCCCGATTATGCCGGACGCAGCGAAATTCTCAAAGTTCACGCCCGTGGCAAAACCTTGGCAAAAGATGTGGACTTGGATAAAATTGCCCGTCGTACCCCTGGATTTACTGGTGCAGATTTATCCAACCTGCTGAATGAAGCCGCAATTTTGGCAGCCCGCCGGAATTTGACTGAGATTTCGATGGACGAAATCAACGACGCAATCGATCGCGTCTTAGCTGGCCCAGAGAAGAAAGACCGGGTGATGAGCGAAAAGCGCAAAACCCTGGTGGCATATCACGAAGCCGGTCACGCCTTAGTTGGTGCTTTAATGCCCGACTATGACCCAGTGCAAAAGATTAGTATCATTCCTCGCGGTCGTGCAGGTGGTTTAACTTGGTTTACCCCCAGTGAAGACCGGATGGACACTGGTTTGTATAGCCGCGCTTATCTGGAAAATCAGATGGCGGTGGCTTTGGGTGGTCGCATCGCCGAAGAATTAATCTTTGGTGAAGAAGAAGTTACCACTGGTGCTTCTAACGACTTGCAACAGGTAGCGCGGGTTGCGCGTCAGATGATCACCCGATTTGGGATGAGCGATCGCTTAGGCCCAGTTGCCCTCGGTCGTCAGCAAGGTAATATGTTCCTTGGTCGGGATATTATGTCAGAGCGCGATTTCTCTGAAGAAACCGCTGCTGCTATTGATGAAGAAGTTCGCAAACTTGTGGATGTAGCCTATACACGCGCTAAAGAAGTGTTAATGGGCAACCGCCACATTCTAGAGCAGATAGCGCAAATGCTGGTTGAGAAAGAAACAGTAGATGCTGAGGAATTGCAAGAAATTCTGGCAAATAATGATGTGACAACTGCCGCCTTTGCCTAATCGTTTTTGGTTGAAATTTAAAATCTAAATTCAGGGTAATTCTGGGATTTTCCAGAGTTACCCTAATTTTTTGGAATCACCTAGAACGCAATACAGTTCAGTTAAGGTTTGTTGGTGATGAATTTTAAGTTTATAGAGACGCGAAATTGCACTTTGTGCCGCTCTGTTAAAGTATCTCTACGGAGTTAGTTAAGAGGTTAATTGTCTTCTCTGAAGCGTATTGACTTAGAGCACACAACTTACAGTGCTGAGACTTTTCGCTAAACACTGATACATCTACACATTACAACTTTAGATGGAAAATAGTTAAGCGAGGCATACCTATTCGAGGTTTTAGATTATTGCCTCGACACTGGTAGTCAAGCGCGCGATCGCCTAACCAGATTATTACCAGCACGTGAACAAATTGGGAATTTTCAGAACTACCCCCATTTCTTGGTATGCAAAAAATAAAGATGCACTCTTTGGCGCACTCCATATTGCGATAAAAAGTGTTCTCCTTCACATATCTTTCTGGATTTTCACAAGACTGATGTAACCCTGTTCAACATTAGCCATAATGCTGACTGCTATTCAGTTTTGGCATTTTAAATTTTTAATCGCTTAAACCTTGGATGTCGGTTTCAAAAATAACCACGCCACGAAGAATGTAGCTGCTGTAAATAGCTGCGTCAAATCCAATGCAGATAAATAGCCATCGGAAAATGAAGCAATACTGCGGTCTGTAATCCCAAATACCCAAGATGAGAGGCCAAACAGCCAAATTCCATTCTTGAGATTTCCGACAAATTCCTTAGATTCTGATGGTTTTTGGTCGTTCATGATCTTCTACTCCGTTTGTGAAGAACCTGGTGATTGATTAGTAAAAAGTTTTTCTCACTTTTGACCTTGAATTTACTTTATATTAATAAATATTTCAGGTTCTTGACTTCACTACCTATAGGTACATCTCATAACCTTGACATTACTCCTTTGGTTCTTTCACCTCCAATAGACTGTGACACTTGGCTTTGCAAGCTTTTTGGTATGGTGATTAAGTCGTCTATTTGCATAAAAAATATATAGTTATATAAAGATTCATAGCTATAAGCCATAAAATACTTCTAAAGATAGATGCTTTTATAAAAACTAACTGATTAGTTTGACCCCCTACTGTAATGATTGAAGCCAAGATATAAATCAATACAGTTCAGTTAGAGCCAAAAACCTTAAAATTAGTAGGTTGGGTAGAGCAAAGCGAAACCCAACACCAAACATTAATTGTTGGGTTTCGTTCCTCAACCCAACCTACGATTATCCTTAACCCAAGCGTATTAGGATATAAATTTCTAATGCTTCGCGGCATTTATATCCCTACAAACTCATGCTTTAGATACACCCGGCTGCACGGCAGAATTTAGTTAAATTAAAAGATGCTGACAATCAACAAAATGAGTGAATGAGCGCAATTCAGTTAGATAATTTACTTAATACAGCACAGTTGCAAAAAAACGCTCCGCCAGAGTTGGGGCTGGTTTGCGTTACACATGATAAAAAAGTGCGCTTTCGGACAATGACGCGCACGCGCTACTTGAAACTTTCCCTGAGTCAGCGTGAAAGTGCCTTGAGAGAACTGTATGGGCATAACTTACAGCGCTTGCATGACGCTCTTTCCTTTTGTCAGGAGAACGGAATTCGGCTATATCGTATGTCCTCTGCTTTATTTCCTCTGAGTGACATGGAAGACGAAATTGGCGCAAATATTTTAGAGGAAATAAGCGCTAATTTAGGCGAAATTGGTAAACAATCGCAAGCCTTAAACATTAGAATGGTGTTGCACCCAGACCAATATGTAGTGCTGAGTTCTGATTCTGCTGAAGTGGTACAAGCAAGTATCAAAATTCTCGAACGACATGCCCGGACACTTGACTTACTCGGTTTACCTCAATCGCCTTGGTCATTGATGAATATTCATGGTGGTAAGTCTCAACGCAGCGAACAACTGGTGCGGGTAATTTCAGAATTGCCAAAAGCAATTAAAAGCCGCTTGACTTTTGAGAATGACGAATACAGCTATAGCGCCAGTGAAATTTTAGCAGTGTGTCAGCAAGCTGGCGTACCAATGGTATTCGATGCCCATCACCATATTTGCCACGAAAACTTAGACAGCTACGATCATCCGAGTGTAGCGTCCATGTTCTATGCAGCGCGAGAAACTTGGGCAAACTCAGATTGGCAGTTAGTGCATATTTCCAATGGCGAAACAGCTTTCAACGACAGGAAGCACAGTGACTTGATTACTGCTATGCCTAGTGTCTACCACGAAGCATCGTGGATAGAAGTCGAAGCCAAACACAAAGAAGAAGCGATCGCCCATTTGCGCTCTTGGTGGCTTATATAGAATAATCACAATTGGCACTACCCGCCCTAGTCTTTGTGTCTTGGTGCGAAATAATCGTAAATAAAATATGGCGATCGCAATCGATTTTGGTACTAGCAACACAGTCATTGCTCGCTGGAATCCCGTAACCCAGCAGGCAGAAACCTTAAATCTACCCGGTTTATCAATTCAACAAAGCCTGAATCCGCCACTGATTCCCAGCCTGGTTTATGTTGAAGAAGCAACACAGGGTAAAATCTTAGTAGGGCAACAAGTACGCGATCGCGGTCTTGACCTCAAGGGCGATACTCGGTTTTTCCGCAGCTTCAAGCGGGGTATCGGTGCAGATATTCAAGGTTTCTTACCCGAACTAGATGGGCAAATTGTCACCTTTGAACAAGTAGGGCAATGGTTTCTCACCAAGGTGATTGAGCAATTAGCACCTCTGCAAGGTGGGTTAGATTCTTTGGTGTTAACCGTACCCGTAGACAGCTTTGAAACTTATCGTCACTGGTTAGGAAAAGTTTGTCAAGCCCTCCCCGTTGAACAAGTGCGGATGCTGGATGAACCCACAGCAGCAGCTTTGGGTTATGGCTTGGCAGATCAAGAAATTCTTTTGGTAATTGATTTTGGTGGCGGTACTTTGGATTTATCCCTCGTGCGCCTAGATCAAAGTGTGCAAGCAACCACAAAGCCTCTAGGATTTATTCTCAAGTGGGGTAATAAATCCCTCGCTGAAGATTCCAAGCAAAAGCTAAAAACTGCCCGTGTACTGGCGAAAGCTGGGCAAAATTTGGGCGGTACTGATATTGATAATTGGTTAGTAGATTACTTTGCTAAAACTCAAGATCTGGCGGTAAGTCCCCTGACAACACGACTAGCAGAAAGGGTAAAAATTCAACTCTCAAGCCAAAACCAAGCCAGTGAAGTTTATTTTGACGATGAGACATTTGAAAGCTATGAACTGGAACTAAACCGCGACACCCTAGAAGATATCCTCAAAGAACACGCATTTTTTGAGCTACTGGATGAGTCGATGACGACATTGTTGCAGCAAGCAAGACGCCAGGGAATAGAACTTCCAGATATTAACGCCGTTTTGTTAGTTGGTGGCACAGTGCAATTACCAGCAGTGCAGACATGGGTAAAACAGTATTTTGAACCAGAAAAAATTCGTTGCGAACGTCCTTTTGAAGCGATCGCTCAAGGTGCTTTGCAGCTAGCTCAAGGTGTGGAAATTAAAGACTTTCTCTACCATAGTTACGGTGTCCGCTACTGGGATCGTCGCAACCAGAGGCACAAATGGCATCCAATTATTAAAGCTGGACAGGCATATCCGATGAGTCAAGCAATGGAGTTAGTCTTAGGCGCGTCTTTGGAGAATCAACCCAGTATTGAATTAATTATGGGAGAATTGGGAGCAGATACAGGTGGCACCGAAGTTTATTTTGATGGCGATCGCTTGATTACTCGCCGTTCTGACAGTGGTGAAACCAGCGTCAAACCTCTCAACGATCAAGAAGGCGCGAGGACAATTGCTAAACTCACACCAACCGGATATCCAGGAAGCGATCGCATTAAAATCCTCTTTCAAGTTGATGAACAACGCTTTTTGCGAATCACTGTTGAGGACTTGTTGACGAATGGGACGTTATTGGAAAATCAACTTGTGGCACAGTTGAGTTAAATACTGATATAGCAATCCGATTTTATTCCTGAATCACTTATAGAGATAGGGAATGGGGAACTCGGGGCCCCCTCTGGGGATAAGGGGCGATGGGGAATGGGGAATGGGGAATGGGGAATAGGGAAGAAGTAATAAATATGTACTGAGTTTTTTTAACGCAATCAAAGAGGAATCCTATAGCTTTTTAGTGAGAACTGGTAAAGGGATTCAAAACTGGGATACCGCAGCTCTCGAAATCGCGGATGTTGCGCGTTACCAACGTCAATTGGTGAATCTGGGCGGTAGCAGCAATCATCATGTCTGCTTGGGTATGTGTTTTCCCACTTGACCTCAGTTGACCTCGCAATTCACCGCAGCGTTTGGCAATTTCAGTAGTGATGGGCAAAATTTGGCAGTAATTCTCCAGAGAGCCATCAAACCATGTTTGAATTCTGGGATTTGGTTTCGATGTCAGACCATAAAAAATTTCCTCAACGGTGATTGCACTCAAAGCTATGGAGGAAACTCCTGCTGCCCATGTCAGTACACCGGGGTTAGGTTTAGGTCGTGCTAGTTCGCTGATGATGTTGGTGTCACACAGAAAGGTCATTGATGGTATCAGCGAAGGAGTTAGGGCGATCTTGGCGAGAGGGTATTTCGAGGGTGTAGTCTTCCTTTGCAGTGAGTTGGCGTAGTTCGCAAAAGGCATCGGCAAGAGACATCTTTTCGTGCTGCTTGCGCCAAGCCAAGAATTCCTCAAACATCTCAGCCTCGACAACAACCGCTACTAATTGATTCCGGTTGTAGATCCGCTGTGGTTCTTTGGTTACAGCATTAATCAATTCCGAGAACCTCTGTTTGGCTTCGGCAATTCTCCAGTTCATTTTGCCACCTTTTTTAGTTTAGAATTATGTCTATAATAGACACAATTCATGTCTATAATTTGGCAACTAGCTAAGGCTTTTTTCAGTTGCGATCGCCTCTATTATTCTTATTTCAATACCTTCGCCAAATCGAAAAATGCCTCGATTCGTAGGTTGGGTTGAGGCACGAAACCCAACAAATACGTTGGGTTTTGCTTCGCTCAAACGCCAGGTGCTACAACTGCCGGAACCTCCCGAAGTTCTGATGCCTTCGGCGGGCTACGCCAACGGAGGAAGCCTCCGCTCAGACAACTCTGGGCAACGCACTGGCTCCCCAACCTACAAAAAAATGGCGAAGGTATTGTTATTTGAAAAGCATTTTTTATAGTCCGCATCAGCGGACTTTCTTTGTATTACGGTTCTGCAACTTTCAGTAGCTAGGACAAAAGTCAGCCGACTATCTACGTACTACTACTAACGTTCCCATTCTCGTCCAGTTGTACAACCTCCGAGCCTGCTTGACTGGTAAATTCACGCAACCGTGGCTGACTGGAGTCCCAAAACGGTTATGCCAGTAAGCACCGTGAATGGCGTAACCTCCATAAAAATACATTGTGTAAGGGACATCAGGAATGTTATATCCTCTGCCTCGCATCCGATGAGTGCGATATTTGGAATTGATCCGAAATCGACCTATGGGTGTGGGAGTCGAGCGTTTACCTCCAGAAATTCGGTATGAATAAACAAGTTTTTTACCTTCCCATGCACGTAAACGTTGCTCAGACAAGTCGATTTCAATCCAGCGAGGTCGTGATATTTGCCTAATGTCAGATAATATGATGCTGTTTCCATCTACTGACGCGGCTCTGGCTGTAGCTGAGTTAGGGTCACCCGCTGATAGTGGCGACCAAGAGAACAACGTCGCTACTATCAGCGCTACGCCTGTACAAAAAGTTCCTGAGCCACGAATTCCGCCACTGCGAATCCAGCTTTGCATTATGCATCACCTTTTAAACTACGCAAAAATCATGAAGTAATTTTCTAGAACACTACAAGTTTCCAGAACGACTTCTAGCTGACTGTGGAGGATTTACGCAATTCATCCGCTGAGGATGAAAAGACAGGAAGAATAACTTTTCAGCATTTTCCCCTTGTCTCATCACCATCTTTATTAACTTGGGTTCACCTCAATACGCTTAGGATAAGACAATTTGCGCGACTGATAACCTCGCTTTGAGAGACGTTGCATTGCAACGTCTCTACATTTTGTTTGATTTTGGCGTTATTGGTGATTATTGAACAGTTAGAACTCTCAGCAAATGCAAATATTCCCTAAATTAATTTGCATTTGTAATTTCACACAGGAATTGTCAGGGTTTACGCTTATTTCTTTGGGGCAAATCTTATGAATGCTCCCTTCTATATTTTATTTCAAGTTTAATATCCGAAATCCGGATATTCCCAGCGGAAAATATCGTTAGATATCGCTCAATTGTCTTGATTTGTAGTTATTTATAATTTTGCTAAAACTGTCTTTTAGCTAGTTGAATTACTACTTCTGAATAACTACTGGTGTCCCTACTGTTGCCCACTTGAATAACCATTGAGCATGTTTAGGTGCGAGATTCACACAGCCATGACTGACTGGAGTACCAAACCGCTTATGCCAGTAAGCTCCGTGAATACCGTAGTTCCCTTCATAAAACATCGCATGAGGAACATTGGGAACGTCATAGGTTTCTCCTCGCATCCGTGTAGACCTGAATTTGGATTGAATCTTAAAAGTGCCAATACGAGTGGGAGTGGATTTTTTGCCAGAAGAAATCTTGGCACCATAAACAACTTTGTCACCTTCCCAAGCTATTAACCGTTGCTTTGAAAGATTAATTTGAATCCAGCGCCGCTCGGATTGTTGTAGTGTTTGAATTGTTTGTGCAATCATCTGATTTTTGGAATTCGCCCAAACTTCACCCGATCCACCACTAACAATACTTAAAGACAGTGCTGTACCAGCAAAGAGTATTTTTAAGCACCGTACCCAGTTAGGATAAATGAAGGTTTTCATAGTAAATACACCCAAATAATGGAGTCTCGGAAAAGTTATCGGTTTTCACCTTTATTTCCATGTCTATTACTGTAATAGACGTAAGTTTTCGATAATTTCTCCTAAGCTAACCTAATTGTTGTATCAGATTTCTCGCTTGATTTGCGATCGCTGACCAATTTCCATCTGTGACAAGGTTTTTGGGAAACAATTCACCGCTTAAACCCACGGCGATCGCTCCCGCTTGTAAAAATTCTTTGGCGTTTTCCAAGGTGACGCCGCCAGTAGGAATTAAGGGAATCTCACCCAGCGGACCTTGCAAGCTTTTGATATAGTCAGCGCCTCCCATTGCTTGCACAGGAAAGACTTTCACACAACTAGCACCCTTAGTCCAAGCGGTAACAATTTCTGTGGGAGTGAGCGCGCCTGGGATGATGGGTACGTCTTTTTCTACCGCTACTTGAATCATTGCTGAGTCAACATGGGGTGTGAAGAGAAATTGCGCCCCAGATGCGATCGCTTCTTGTAGCTGCTGCACATTAAACAGCGTACCAGTGCCAATCATACAGGCTGGTAATTCCGAACGTAGTTGACTGATTAATTCCGCCGCGCGATCGCTATTCCAGGTAATCTCAATTAGCTGCATTCCCCCAGATGCTACAGCCATTGCCATTTGCTGTCCCAACTTCATTTTTGGGGCGCGGATGACTGCGATCGCTCTATGTTTTTGCAACTGTGATAACCAAAGTTGATTAGGCATTTTATGGGGACTGGGGACTAGGGACTGGGGACAAGGAAGACAAGGAGGAATTATTGAATAGGTCTCTTCCTAATCCCCAATACAAGCGTGACATGGGAACAGCAATTTACTCTCAAGCTTGCTTCTTGCATCAAGCTATGCGATATTGGATACAAACAACAGTAACTCTATCAATTTACAGTAATTTAAGTACAAATATTGAATATCCTGATCTTGAGGAACGAAGGAGTAATTAAAATGACAATTGTATGGCAGAACAGAGCATCCTTAGCAACCACTATTCAGAATTCTAAGAGCGCCAATCAAGGCTATTTATGGAATCTTCTGCGACTAGGTGCAATACAACTACAGCGATTTTGGTGGCACACTAAGGCGTATGGGACAATTTTGGGTGTCATGCTGCTGACGTTGATAAGTTTGATCTACCTAGGAATCTATTGGTCTTTTGGTAAGCTGCTATCAGTTCTCACCCATCGAGTCATTAGCAGTAATGGATGGGATACAAGTAATAAGTTGCCGCGCTTTTAAGTTACATATTTTTTGAAGGACTATTTAAAATCTAAGAACCCCACCCCGCCAAAGCTATGCTTTGTCTCCCCTCCCCTTGCCAAGGGGAGGGGATTAAGGGGAGCCAGTGCGGGAACAGGGGTTTCCCCAAATGGAGCAACTGGCGTGTGGGGTGCAATAACTGTGGGAATCATAACTAATTATCCGGGCTTGATATTAAACAGTCATAAAGAAAACAATGAGGATAATGCTGAGGACAAAAGCAAACAACAGCGCATATTCAAGCTTGCGACTAAAAAATCCTACAATAGCGACTAAGCCTAGCAAAAGAATTGAAATACCAATATACTGTTCGCGTTGCCAGCCTTTAGCAATTAGTGAATCTTTAGGAATCGTACCGGGAGAGGGAATTTCTTGAATTGTGCCAGGCGATCGCTTTGGCACTGCAAATTCTTCAGTTGGTAAAGCCATAAAAACCTCGTCTTAAATGCAGAAACTAAAACTTAAGTGGGACTGTCCGCTTGTCTGCGGCTCACCATAAAAATCTTTAAACTTGCGAGTATTGATAATAATTTTAGTAGGTGGTTTGTTATCAGTTACATTATTTATGAAATTACGGGAATACACAATAGACGATACTGAAGAGATTATCAAGTTATTTTATGGGACTGTTCATGAGGTGAATATTCGTGATTACAGCAAAGAACAAGTAGATGCTTGGGCACCAGCAAATATAGATATCGAAGTTTGGATTAGACGTTTAGAAGATAAGTTTACTTATGTGGCAAAGGAAAGTACTAAGATTATTGGTTTTGGGCAATTAGAAGCAAATGGTCATATTGACTGCTTTTATTGCCATAAAGATTTTCAAAGGCAAGGAATTGGCACACAAATCTTAGAACAAATTGAGTCAAAGGCAAAGGCTTTAAAGATTAAAAAGTTATTTACAGAAGCTAGTATTACAGCTAAACCTTTTTTTGAAAGCAAGAATTTTATTGTTGTCAAAAAGCAAGAAGTAGAACGGAGAGGTCAAAAATTTACCAATTTTGTCATGGAAAAATTATCTCATAATTGCTCAATTAATGTTCAATAAATATACTTGGTCGGCGCTGATTTTTTGGTTAATAAATTATAGAGTGCTATGCTGCGATCGCCACAACAATCACTGATATAGTAATCCGATTGGATTGCTGAATCACTCGTAGAGGCAGGGAATGGGGAATAGGGAATAGGGAAGAAGGAATAAAGGTGTACTGAGTTTTGTAAGCGCAAGCGCAGGCTACGCCAACAAAAATCAAATAAGAATCCTATAGCAACCAACCCGTGATTATATGCAAATCTAAAACTGGTTGAGCAGGGCAAAACTGAGTGCGGAAAGCTAACGCTCAGTTTTTTCAAGATAAAGGGCATAAAGAAAGGATTTCAAGAATGAATTAGTATTTGTTGTGTCAAATAACAAGGTATTAGATTATATGAATTCAATAACTAGCAGAAAACATTTACTTAATGTAATGAGAGCGCTAGTAATTTTTCTCCTCCCTAAGAAGGAAGCGATGGTTATTCCATTAGAAAGAAGTTATTAGTCCTCCAACTCTCTAAAGTGTACAAAGTAAGAGGTAAAAAATACCCTGACCAAGTTTGCTTCAAATTTATATCTCCTTGTGATTTGAAAAGTTACTACCTAACTAGTCAGTAATGACAAGCTAATTTGGATGTGTAAACCCAGCTACAAGCGGCTTAATCCGAAAGCCTGGATGAAATGTTTGCCGCTTCATACTTAGATACTTCATCCTTAAGGTGACAGATTTGGCATGTGAAAGACGCCAAAACTTAGAAGTTTGGAGAGTCAGGAAAATCCTACCCACTCTTGGGATTAAATTTGAATACCAATAGTTCATAATCCCTAAAACAGACCCTGAGTTTTCCAATCTCTTTCACTTTTACTTGTTGAGAAATTCCCTGTATCTTCATTCAGGAAAACAAATATGACCACACAGGAGCAACTGCACCAATGGCATGAACTGGCGCAACAGTTGCGTGTAGATAGTATTCGCGCTACAACCGTTGCTGGTTCAGGTCATCCTACCTCGTCGATGTCCCCAGCCGATTTAATAGCGGTTTTAATATCCAACTATCTGCGCTACGACTTTGACAATCCGCATAACCCTAACAATGATCGCTTCATCCTTTCAAAAGGACATGCTGCACCGTTACTCTATGCCATGTACAAAGTTGCGGGGGTAATTAACGATGAGGAATTGTTGTCGCTGCGGAAATTGGGTAGCCGCTTGGAAGGTCATCCCACACCAGTTTTACCTTGGGTTGATGTGGCGACTGGCTCTTTGGGACAAGGATTGCCCATTGGTGTAGGGGTGGCTCTGGCTGGTAAATATTTAGATCAACTTCCATACCATGTCTGGGTGCTACTAGGCGATAGTGAAACAGCCGAAGGATCGGTATGGGAGGCTTTTGATCATGCTGCACACTACACCTTAGATAATCTGATTGCCATTATTGATGTTAATCGGCTAGGTCAACGTGGTCAGACTGAACTAGGTTGGAACACACAAGCCTACGCCGCTCGTGCTAGAGCCTTTGGCTGGCAAGCCATTGAGATTGATGGTCACGACTTGATAGAGATTGATCAAGCATTTAGCGCAGCTATGACTGTTAATGATCGCCCCACGGTAATTATTGCTCGGACGAAGAAAGGCAAAGGTGTAGCGGCGCTGGAAGATTTAGGTGGTTGGCATGGTAAGGCGCTGAAACCAGAACAGGAGAAAAAAGCGATCGCAGAGTTAGGCGGTGAACGCCACATTAAAATTCAAGTAGATAAACCCGAAGAACAAGGCCAACCTGCTGCAATCGGCAATGCTCAACCGCTGCAACTTCCTATTTATACTCAAGGTGCAAAAGTAGCAACACGTCGGGCATATGGTGACGCCCTAAAAGCTTTAGGAGCCGCTCGACCTGATGTGGTTGCTCTTGATGCCGAGGTGAGCAATTCCACCTACGCTGAAGATTTTGCTGAAGCCTTTCCTGAGCGCTACTTTGAGATGTACATTGCTGAACAGCAAATGGTAGCGGCTGCTGTGGGTTTGCAGGTGCGTCAATACAAACCCTTCGCTTCCACCTTCGCCGCCTTCTTGAGTAGAGCTTATGATTTTATACGGATGGCTGCCATCTCACGCGCCAACATTAAATTAGTGGGTTCTCATGCTGGGGTGTCGATTGGTCAGGATGGCCCTTCGCAGATGGCATTGGAGGATTTAGCGGCTTTCCAAGCGGTGTGGAATAGCACCGTCTTATATCCGAGTGATGCCAATCAGACTGCTAAACTAGTAGCTCAAATGAGCGATCGCGATGGAGTTGTTTACCTCCGCACTACACGGGAAAGTACACCAGTAATTTATAGTGCTGATGAAGAATTTCCCATTGGTGGTAGCAAGGTAGTCCATAGTTCCCCAAGAGATCAAGCAACTGTGATTGCTGCCGGTATTACCTTACATGAAGCGCTCAAGGCTAGCGATCGCCTGAAAAATGAAGGTATTCTGGTGCGTATAATAGATGCCTATTCTGTTAAACCCATTGATGTGCATACACTTCATCAAGCTGCACGCGATACAAACGGTAATTTAGTAGTCGTCGAAGACCATTGGATTGAAGGCGGATTGGGTGCTGCTGTGCTTGATGCCTTTGCTGGTACTAGCAGTACTCCCACCTACGATGGGCCTCAACTGCGACTAATTAAGCTCGCAGTGCGCCACATGCCAGGTTCCGGCACACCAGAAGAACTGCTCCATGCTGCTAAAATTGACGCTGATGCCATTGTTGAAGCGGTGCGCTCGCAAGTCAGACAGCCGATAAGGGTATCAACATAGTGGTTAAAATTTACCCCCCTTTTTCTAGAAGTTAAAAAGAGTAAGCTTTGAGGTGATTGTATTAAAACATAAGATTCCTATTTGATTTTAGTTGGCGTAGCCTGCGCTTGCACTTAAAAAACTCAATACACCTTTATTACTTCTTCCCCATTCCCCATTCCCCATTCCCCATTCCCCATTCCCCATTCCCCATTCCCTATCTCTACGAGTGATTCAGCAATCAAACCGGATTACTATATGCGAGTTACTATGACTTAAGTTGTATGCCAATTGATAATGAAAAGGCTTAGACTTATTGGTATTTCGCTGATAAAGGATGAGCTATAAATCAGCAAATATTCCACTTGAATTAAGCCGCCAGCAGGAGGAAACACATCATAATAGTTTTTACGCTTGTTAATAGATATTCTGAATAACTTGGGAACAGTATATGCCTCTTCACAAACTTGAACATTTTGATCCAAATTATCGAGAAACTTTTGGTGGAGATGACGTTAAAGCATTAGATGTTTATACCGAGGGAGAACAAAGAGTTGGCTCAGTCGCTGATGCTTTAGTTGACCAAGATGGCCGTTTTCGATATTTAGTTATTGATACCAGCTTAGACTATGTTAGTAAAAAAATACTACTACCGATTGGTCTTTCGCGTATCAATTATCCTCAGAGGCGCGTTTATGTTGATGGACTGAGTAAACAGCAAATAGAACATTTACCTGAGTACAATGAAAATGCTATTCTTGATGAAGACTATGAAGAAAAAGTACGTAGTGTATTTCGTTCATCAAATAGTAATGTAGCCTATGATCGCGAAACATATAATTATCAGCAAGAACCAGGTTTATACGATTTGAATGAGCAATATAATCAAACTTTCAGGCTGTATGAAGAACGATTAATTGCCAATAAGCACCGCATCAAAACTGGAGAAGTAACAGTTGGTAAACATATTGAGACGGAAACTGCACGCGTTGCAGTACCTATTCAAAAAGAACGTGTTCTGATTGAGCGAGTTACGCCAACAGCAGGAGGGACGCTAGTAGATCCCAACGAGCTTAAGTTCCAAGAAGGGGAAGTAGCACGCATAGAAGTGTATGAAGAAACACCCAACATTCATAAAGAAGCATTCGTGCGCGAAGAAATCCGAGTCAAAAAAGTGGTAGAGCAAGATACAGTGGAGGCACAAGATACAATTCGTCGAGAACAGTTAGATGTTAATACGGCGGGTGATTTACGTGTAAATGAAAATGGTGGGACTACACATCAAGCGATTTAAGTAGTTGTTAATAAATTCGTTGGGCACATTTCTCATAAAAAATTATGCAGGCAGAGTCAATCTTTATCTCTGCCTGCACTTTTAATTTTGCTAGTAATAATGCACCAAATAATTATATTTTAAAAAAAACAGACTGAATACTTGATTGATTGTTGGAACAAAAAATACCTATAACTTTTGATGCTTTGTTATTCAGAGAATTCATTCCCTAGAAGGAGGTAAATAAGCAAATAAATGTCTAATTTATAACTATGAGATATAAAACCACTGGAGGGCTAATATAATGGTTCTTTACAAATTACAAGATTTTGAGCCTAATTACCGAGATACCTTTGAAGGGCGTGAAATTAAGGGGCTTGGTGTCTATGCAGAAGGAACTGATGAAAAGATTGGCTCTGTCAGTGATGTTTTAGTGGATGAAGAAGGCCATTTTCGCTATCTAATCGTTGACTTAGGTTTTTGGATTTTTGGCAAAAAAGTATTGCTACCAATTGGTCGTAGTCGTATTGACTATAATGTTGATCGCGTCTACGCCGTTGGTATGACTAGACAGCAAGCGGAAGATTTACCTGAATTCGATGAACAACGCCAAGCTCTTGATTACGACTACGAAGAGCGCGTGCGTGGGGTATATCGCCGTCCTGGAGACTATGCTCAACCTTTAGAAGCATCAACATCTTTGGAAGCATCAGCACCTTTAGGAACATCAACACCTACAGGTACAAACTATCAGCCAACAACGCCTCAACCGACGACACCCACTTACAATCGTGATAGCTACAATTACGAACATGAGCCTTCTTTGTACGGGTTAAATGAGGGAGATAATCAAACTCTGAAATTGTATGAAGAAAGGTTAGTTGCTAATAAACGTCGCCAAAAAACTGGAGAAGTAGCAATTGGTAAGCACGTTGAAACCGAGACTGCACGAGTTGCAGTACCTGTCGAAAAAGAGCGAGTTGTAATTGAGCGTGTAACACCAACAGATGCTGGGGCTACTGTCTCCTCTAGAGAAGCTAACTTCCGGGAAGGCGAAGTTGCTCGTGTAGAAATTCACGAAGAAACTCCTGAGATTCGCAAAGAAGCATTTGTGCGTGAAGAAATCAGAGTTAAAAAGGTTGTGGATCAAGATACAGTTGAGACTCAAGAAACCGTGCGTCGCGAAGAGTTAGATGTGGACGCTTCTGGTCTTCCAATTGAAGAACGCTAACCAAGATAGTCATTAGGTATTAACTAATGACTAATTATATATAGTACAGGTGAGGTTGTGTGATTAGCTTTACCTGTACTTCTGATAGCTCAGGATGGTAAATAAACGTAATATAGCTTAGTAAAAATAATATAAATTTTGCATATGAATAGCCAATCGATGGCAAAAAACGTTGGACAGGCACACTTGAAATCTCGCGTTACTAACTTGCTGGTAGACTTGAAAAAAAAAGTGAAAAATTTCACTGTGTTCGATAGGCAAGGTCAGCGAATAGGCGAGGTTCAGGATTTAATTATAGATGCTAATAATCAGCTAAACTTAATTATATCTAAGCTGCCGAATCAACAAATTGTAGAATCTGGGCATCAGTTAGTAACTCAACATCCTTTATTTCAATTGCAGAGTCAAAAAATAAAAAAAATTGATAAGTCGACTAAATCTGTTTTCATAGAGCTAGACCAATTAGAAATAGAGCATATGCCTGAATATTTAGGTGCAGAAACACCAGGCGATCAGAAGCAATCAGGAAACTCAACTGAGCAACTAGCTCATAGTGAAACTATAAATAATCAGGTGGAGTCAGGAAATTTAGAAGACGTTAGCGAAGAAAAGATTATTCGTCTACTAGAGGAACGATTATCTGTTGAAACTAGTAAGCGGAAGGTTGGCGAAGTTATTGTTCGCAAAGAAATCGAAACCCGGATGATCCAAGTTCCTGTCCGGCGCGAGAAACTTATTGTAGAACAAGTCAGCCCGGAACACAAACAACTTGCAGAAATTGATTTAGGAGAAGAGGAAATTTCTAGCATTGAATTGACTAAAGCCGAAAGACTTGAATTTACAAATTTTGACAGTGGTTTGACAGTGAGTAGTGAATTTAGTTCGCCAAAAATTGCTAGTTTATTGTTGAATGCGATCGCCTTAGAGCGCAATCATGGATGCAAGCAGGTACGAGTGACAGTTGTTGTTGAAGATGAGTCACACCAGAAAAGATATCAGGAGTGGTTTGACCGTTGTTCTAAAGGTCAACAACCAAAGTCGGGAAAGTAAGTTTCTTGCAAGTTAATTAGGAAAAATACCCGACGACTGAAGTCGCGGCTATAAAAACGAAGGCTGCAAAGCAGCTTAATGAAATCTAGCCCCAGACTTCAGTCTGTGGGCTATCCGCTTGCATTGGGATGCTCCCTTGCTCATCCTATATTTTTTGCTATAAGTTTAATAATTTTTATTTTACTGCGCGTATTGTTTGCGAGTAAATATTGCTAAAAGTAATACTAAAAAAGTCAGCATTCCAGCTAAATATAACGGATAGCTATAGGTCTTGGGATTCGATTGATGAATTAGCATTCCTGCAATCACAGGCCCAACACCATTAGAAATACTTAAATAAGATGCGTTCAATCCCATTGCAGTTCCTTGGTCTTGTGGTTTAGCGTTGAGAGAAATTAGCGTGTTGATCATGGGTTGAACTAGAGAATTGAATAGGGAAAAAAGTATACTGACTACCACGAAATAAACGATGCTTGGCCAAACTGGCATAATAACAAATGATAGACTGCGGATAAATAAGGCTAAAAATAATATACTAACTAGATTAAATCTCCGGCTAAGAATTGAGACTCCCAAAGTCTGCATGATTACACTTAAGACTCCAAAAAGTAAAAACATTAGTGTCAAAGACTGGTTGTTTTGACCCAAAATTTTCAGAAAGTAGGGTTGAAAAGCGTAAGTAAAAATAGTAAAAGTTGTGCCAATAAAAAAGTTAATTACTAGCAGAACACCAACTTTAGGTATAGCTAAACCTTTGACTAAATTTCCTAAACCTAAATCAAAGATGTTGTGCGCTTTCTCAGCCTTATTTTGTAGAGTTTCAGGTAGATAAAAGATTGTAATTAAAAGTGCTACAAATGCGACTGCACCCGAAACTAAAAAGGCAGCACCTAAAGAAATCTGTTGCGCTAGCAAACTTGTAACTGGCCCTAATACAAAGCCTAACCCCAATGCAGCTCCATAAATCCCAAATCCTCGAGCGCGATTTTCTGGAGTGGTGATATCTGAAATAACCGCTTGAGCAACGGAAGTATTGCCTCCGGTAATGCCATCTAATAGTCGAGCTAGAAAAAGAACAACTGCTGTTGTCGCTGTTCCAGCTATCAAGTTAGCAATCACAGTCCCAGCTAAACTGATGATTAGTAAAGGCTTGCGTCCAAAGCGATCCGAGAGTTTACCTATGACGGGAGTTGCAAAAAACTGAGCTATGGAATAAATCGAAAATAACAAACTGGTCTGGAAATCACTCAGCCCAAATTGTTTGCCATAAAGATAGATAATGGGAATTAAAACTGTAAAACTCAGGGAATTAATAAAAGCAATTAAAGCGGTAATCCAGAAATTTCGATTCATCAGCGATATATAACCACCAGGTTGTTACTTTGCGATGCGATCGCACTCCAACTGAAGACAGCGACTTTTCAACTCTAGTCATACTATCACTCGCCGTTCTTTTGGCTACTCTCAATGAAATTTCGACTAAAGAGACTTTCACGGAACCAACGACAGCGTTTGATCCCACGAATTCACATTAAAATCCAAGATGGACAGTTTGAGATTATGGGCATCGGTGCATGGTATTCCTACTGGCGTGACCCCTACCATCTGCTGTTAACGATTTCTTGGAGTGCTTTTCTGGCTCTGATAGCTGTTTTATATGTGGCGATGAATGCGCTGTTCGCCCTAGCTTACCTAGTAGGAGGCGATTGCATTGAGAACGCTCGACCAGGCTCTTTTTTAGATGCTTTTTTCTTCAGTGTGCAAACGCTAGCATCTATCGGCTATGGTGCAATGTATCCTAAAACAATTTATGCCAATACCATTGTGACCATTGAAGCGATGGCAGGTTTGGTGGGAATTGCTGTAATGACGGGACTAGCTTTTGCTCGATTTTCTCGACCGACTGCACGCGTCATGTTTAGCCGTGTAGCAGTGATTACACCTCACGAGGGAGTGCCTACTCTAATGTTTCGCGCCGCTAATGAGCGCCGCAACCAGATTCTGGAGGCGCAGATGCGCGTGTACTTGATGCGCGACGACGTGACGGTAGAAGGGCAATTCATGCGTCGCTTCCACGATCTGAAACTGCTGAGAAACCAAACTCCTAGCTTCATGTTAAGTTGGTCAGCGATGCATCCAATTGATGAGTATAGTCCTTTATATGGCATGACGCCTGAATCACTAATTCAGACAAAAACTACTCTTGTGATCTCGCTAAGTGGCATTGATGAAACAGTTGCACAGGTCGTCCATGCCCGTCATAACTATAGTGCTAATGAGATTTTCTGGAACTATCAGTTTGTCGATATCATTCACTATACAGGGGAAGGCGATCGCTACATCGACTACAACCACTTCCATGAGATTTTGCCCTTAGATTGAGTAATGAGTGCTGAGTTAAGTAGGTAGGCACAAATAATTAGAACATAGTAGTGGCGCGACAGGCCTAAATTGTTGCAAAAAAAATGTAGGTTGGGTTGACGTAAGGAAACCCAACACCCTTATCGATGTTGGGTTTCGCGTTGCTCAAACGCCAGGTGCTACAACGGAGGGAACCTCCGCAACGCACTGGCTCCCCAACCTACACCTAATGCACTATTTTAGCTGTGTCAGTCCACTACCTACTTGTGACGTTATGAAGTGTTGATCTGTCAACAGTTTTTAATTCATAAATTAAAACTCGATACTCAGCACTACTGAGGTTGAGACTGCTCTTGAGTATCAGAAGTCTCATTGAGTAGTGTTGGTAATGGTTTAACGACAACCCGGCCATTTTCAACCACAGTGCAACTTTTAACCGCACTCTTGCTGTGGTTGACTGGAACATTCTGGCACTGGTTTTGGTGAAAGTTATTTTGCTCCTGTTGTTGGTTAAGGACAACGACACAACAGGGGCAGGAAGTGAGTGACATAAGAGGTATTTTGATCTCTATATTAATTATCGCGTTGCTGGTATCATTTGGCTGAAAAATTTGCTACCTATGGTTTTTATCAGGACAACTAGCTAGGGATACGCTAGGCATAGTATGTAAATATCATACCCAATCGGTAAATTAGCGATGTCTTTTGCCTCGTTTCCAAGCTCCAACCTGGTAATAGTTTGTGAGAAGATTTGCCTTTGCTGACCTAGAGAGCCTCCAAGAAGCGTATTCCATAGTAAAGAGCCAGAGAACAGAGGTATACCAAAATTTATTTCAGCGCTAGTTATTCCGTAGGTGCAAGGCATATGAATGGAAGCACTTGCTTCAATATGCTCATAACCTTTTTGATATATCTAAAACAAATAAACAGGAAAGCGGTCAACTTACCGCCCCGCTTTCCTCCCCACTTAAACTTGTTTAGTAGGGTTAGACAGCGGATTGTTACAATGAAAAAATTTCTGAAATACCTGACTTTGGGGCTGCTATCTACTGTTTGTACAGCAACTCCTGGACTGGGAGCCGAGCGCATCAGCTTCTATTATCCTCCCTTTGGGGAATTTTCTTTGTCGGTTAACTCGCTGGAAACTTTTGCTAAAGAAGGCAAAATCGATGAAGACCTTTCATTTTATGCCAGTCGTGCGACTCCCGAACAACTCGCTCAACTGCGGGATCTACTTCAACAACGCTTCAATGTCACTCCTACTTTAGTGTCTCAAGTTACCTACTCTCCTGTAGGTGAGCAGTTAATGAAGCGTTTAGGAGAATTATTACTCACTGAGTCTCGAAAAAATGGCTTCTATGCTATGCGTGCTGCTTTAATTTTGGCTGCTGCCGATAAAGAGGGCTTAACAGTTGTGAATTTGCTGCGTCTGTTTCCCAGCAATACTATGCGGGTGAATTTCACAGAGGGGCTAAGGATAGTCGATGACTTGTCACAATTGCTTAAAAGAAGAGATCAGGTCGTGGCTTTTGTGCAAAAAGAAGCGATCGCCCAAGCAGCCAATTCAAAAGTTGACTTTTCGCAACAGCTAGATTTGCGATCGCCTGGAAAATTCCGCCCTTATAAAAAAACCCTAAATCTAAATGACATTTCTCGCAATCGCCGGATGCCAGTAGATATCTATTTACCTGTAACAATTCCACAAAGCACACCAAATACACCCTCGCCACCCTTTCCTCTGATTGTAATTTCTCATGGCGTCGCCTCAGACCGCTCTACCTTTGTCTACCTGGCGAAACATCTAGCATCCTATGGCTTTGCTGTCGCCGCCTTGGAACATCCTGGTAGTAATGCCGAACGCTTTGAACAATATTTTTCGGGTTTGGCTGGCCCACCAGAATCTCAGGAATTTATTGATCGACCCTTGGATATCAAGTTTCTACTCGATGAACTCCAGCGTTTGGAAAAGTCTGATCCTGACCTCCAAGGGAAACTAAATTTTCAGCAAGTCGGGGCGATCGGTCATTCGTTTGGTGGTTATACTGTTTTAACTTTGGCAGGAGCAAAGATTAACTTTAACCAACTCCGCCAGGACTGTGATTCCAATAACTCAGCCTTAAATGTGTCGCTCGTTTTGCAGTGTCAAGCAATTGAGTTACCCCCAGCAAATTATCAACTGAAAGACGATCGCATTAAGGTTGTCATTGCCATTAATCCTGTTAACAGTGCCCTCTTGGGTGAAAGCGGCGTGAGTCAAATTAAAGCTCCTGTGATGCTGGTGACAGGTAGTCAAGATATTTTCGCCCCGGCCGTACCGGAACAGATTCGCCCCTTCACATGGCTTTCCAATCCCAACAAGTACCTAGTTTTGATTGAAAACGGCACCCATTTTACTACTATTGACGAACCTACTGCTGAAAATGGTGTGTTACCTGTGCCACCTGCCTTGCTGGGCCCCGACCGGACTGCGGCTTATTCTTATATGAACGCTTTGAGTGTGGCTTTCTTAGAAACACATCTTCTCAACCGCCCAGAATACCGCTCTTATTTGCAGCCATCTTACGCCCAATTCATTAGTAAAACGCCTCTTAATCTCAGTATTTTACAATCGTTGTCAACAGATCTGTTTAATCAAGTCTGGAATGGGTCAAATTCCCAGTTAGCTAAACCATCAAACCCTCAACCTATCTCTGCTCCACCTTAGTTAGATATAGTTTGGGAAAAGAAATAGCAAAAGTGCTCGATGACTGAAGTCACGGCTACAAAAACTAAGTCCGCATAGGCGGACTTTAATTTATCAAAACTAGTCTACGCAGATTTTGTTTGGGTAGCCAATACGGTTCGGATAAAACTTGATCCCCCAAACCACGCCACTTACTTCACTTGGGAAGACCCCCGAAGTTCAAAGCCGAGGCTTCCTCGGCTCTGACTTCATATATATGTGCAATATATATGTGCAATTGGAATACTGAAATCTTTGCACCATAGACTAGGCAATGATCCCCGTCTAGTTATACCTAAGAAGATTATCAGCAATTTGAAATGAATGTATAAACGAGATGCTGATTTTGTATCAGAAGCTACAGTTTTATTATAAAAATTTTCTAGGGTAATCAAGTTTCTTGCAGTAGCAGAGGATGGTTGGAGTATTTGTCAGGAAATTAAGATATTTATCCCAGAGTATTCATAAAAACTTATATAACAAAATGTCTTATATATATATACTGGATGTTAACAAGTATTAAGCAATACTTATTTAAAAGATGTTGCAATACCTTGATTTAATTGCTAACGTGTGTATGGCAACGATGCTGGTGAACGCTCGGATTTAAAAGAGGTAAAACCTATGAGCTATATCCATTCAGCCAATTGTGTTAGGTATTGATTGTCGGGTTAAAAGCGAGAAATTTCTGCCCTGTATAGGTAAATGGTGAAGTATTGCAGATTAACTCTCGTTGCTTAAGGCTAAGTGCCGTTCAGATTTCAATTACAACTAATTATTTGTCTTACCCCGTGCCTGGATGCGAGTAGTTCTAACTGTATCTATCGGCAATGAAGAAGAAAGAGTGCGGTAAGACTTAGATTCTGGAGGTTAAAACCCATGAATATTCAAGGTAAGGTTGCTCTAATTACTGGGGCTTCCCGTGGTATTGGGAGGGCGATCGCTCTTCAACTAGCCCAACAAGGCATACAGCGGCTGATATTGGTAGCACGCGATCGCCAAAAGTTAGTCGAAGTAGCCAGCGAAATTGAGGCGATGGGTGTGGAAACTGCGATCGTCGCATTAGATTTGACTCAGGTAATTGAGGTGAATGTTACCATTGCCCAACTTTGGCGCAATTATGGCCCAATACATCTGCTGGTTAATTGTGCGGGAGTCGCATACCAAAACTCATTCTTGCAATCTAAACTGCCTCAAGTTCAAGAAGAGCTTTCTGTGAATTTATTAGGAATGTACAACCTGACTAGTCTGATGGCTCGACGCATGGCCAGCCAAAAGCAAGGGACAATTGTCAATGTGTCGAGCCTGATGGGGAAAGTCGCTGCACCGACGATGGCAACTTACTCAGCTACCAAGTTTGCCATCTTAGGGTTTACCCAAGCCTTACGCCGGGAACTAGCTGAACACAACATCCGAGTGATCGCATTACTGCCTTCCCTCACAGACACAGACATGGTGCGTGACATAAAATTATTTCGCTGGGTGATCCCGATGACTTCTCAGCAAGTAGCTGAAGTACTTGTCACCGGACTGCAAAGGGATGCACCAGAAATTTTAGTCGGATGGCAATGTCATTTAGCAGTGTGGTGCCAACGCCTGGCCCCTTGGTTGCTAGATCTGATTTTACGAATAGCAACTCCGCCAGCGCCAAGAAAACAGCAGCCTGTCAAAAAACTCAGCCAGTTGATGCCGAAACTGAATTTTTCAACGAGAATCCATCGTTTCAGCAATTTGTTCTGGTCAAGAACATGATTGCTTACGTGTCTGCACGTAAGTTTTTATGAAGGGGAAGGGGGAAAAGTAAAAAGCGAGTGTCATTGTGGGCAGGGCTGTTTCATTCTTTCAAAGCCCTGCACTCTTGAAACCTGGGGCTACTAGTACAGCACGGCGTAAATAAGCAGACCATTGAAAAGCCCTAAAGAGCTTATTCCATAATACTTTTGACTTTTGACTTTTGACTTCCGCCTTGCGGTACTAGTAGTCTGTCAATTAAATTTTAACGGTTAGTTGCATACCAAAAACCCTGTAGAGACGCGAAATTTCGCGTCTCTACGACCATCATTTTTATCTTGACAGACTACTAGAATAAAGCCTGCCTCCACAGGCTAGAATGATTTTCCGGTATTTAGTCCGTATAAGCGGACTTGGTTCATGTAGCCGCGGGCTTTAGCCTGTCGGGCGTTCAGGAGAATGAAACAGCACTAGAATTGTGGATAACGTATTCATCCCTTTTCCCTTTAACCGAGAAGTATTGACATAGGAAAGGGAATATGCAATGAAGCATTTTCTGGTATGTTAAAGCGGTTAAAATTTTGTTTTTTATAGTAAAATTTTTACTAAAATATTTTGGTAGTCTAAGTCATTAATTTATTTTCTCTAGTACTGGCAGATGGCTTTATTTACTCTGTAGATTAACTTAAAATAATAGACCTATTGCGAAAATATTTTGTGCTATTATTGGTGGCTTGCCTACTGTAAATTTAATCGGGTGATGAAATACAAGCGTGTCCAAAAACTATCCAGGAGCTTTAGCTCAATGTCGAATTGTTATCGAAAATGCCAATTGTGCTCTCAAGGTCTTCAACATTTTTTCACTGCGCTACCGTAATAGCCGCCGTCGATTTGGACTCGATGCAACTTGCTTGCAGCACTTTATAAATTATGAACTCTGTGTTGCTGGGGAATTTTAGCCATCAATATTTCATCTTTAACTGAGTTCAAAGTTCAGGGAAATTTCAGCTATTCGATTAGCATTTATTTATTTGACAAAAGTCAAAGAATGATTTTCTATTTTCCTCTAGCTTGAATGCTCAAAGAGCGTTATGCTAAGTTGCAATCAAAAATGTAATTTTGAGCGATGTCTACGACGGGCTACGCCTACGCACTTTTCATCGGCTAGTAAAAATGCTTCTGGAAAGCAGTTAGCTTTTGCAATGTCTTAGTATAGGACTTCATCAGTCCGTAAGGCATAAAATTATGAAAAACTCTGTGTCCACCCCCAGATCTGAGACGCCAGCGCTCAGACTTTTCTCTGTGTTTACTTTGCGTTTTTCTGCGTTTAAAAACGCTATGAGTTACCGCAAAACTGTAATTAGTTCAATTTTCTACGTCACAATGATTTATGAATGTTAGTACTGATCAGACACTGATTCACCAAAAAATATATGCGAAAGAATTACGTTCGCTGATTCCACCTGAAGCATTTATCCCTGATCCAAGCAAGTTAGTTGTCTTATTCATTAATCTGGCAATTTTGATCCTAGGCTGGATGATAGCGGCTCGGTTAGATTGTTGGTCGCCATATCTTTTATGGCTTTATTTACCTTTAACCATCATTATGGGCAATAGTGTGGTTGTCTTACTATTTAGCTCCCACGATCTGATGCATGGTAGCGTGATTAAAAACGCCCGGTTAATCTATATCATCAGCTTCTTAGGGCTAACAATGTTGTGGATGCCACCAACGTTGTGGAAAGCAGTTCATAATCGAGTACACCATAATCACACTAATGATTTGAGCGACCCGGATCGCAATTACTTATATGAACAGTCTCCAACCTGGGGAAAATGGATTCAGGACTTATTTGTGCCTTCTACTGAAGTCAATCCTATATGGTTCACAGTGGGATTGGCTTCAGCTTGGGGAGTACATACTTTTCGCAATCTGACATCTGTGCTATTTTTTAATCATGAATCCGTCGATTATGTTCCTGCTGCATTTACAGTTAGCGCTAAAGATCGTCGAGCGATCGCAGGGGAATTATTGATGATGTTAACAATTCATCTGAGTATCCTAATCTATCTACAATTTGAACCACGAAAAGTCATACTTAGTTACTTTTTACCTATTGGAATTGGCTATGCTGGAATAATCTTTTATATTTATACAAATCATTTACTTTGTCGGATGACCAGTGTTAATGATCCACTTATTAATAGTATGTCTCTCCGAGTTTATAAAATATTTGACTTGTTGCATTTAAATTTTTCTCACCATACTGAACATCATATTTTTCCAGGAATGAACTCTGACTATTATTTCATGGTTAGGGATTTGTTAAAAACTCACTATTTTGAACGCTTTAATTTATTAGATGCTGGGGATGCTTGGTACTTACTGCTGCAAACTCCCAGGCATTATAAAGATGAAGATACTCTTACAGATTGGTCAGGAAAAAAGTCTGTTCCCTGTCCTACAAGCGACAATTAAAAAAGTCTATTGCAAAAATATTTTGTGGTATGGCCAAGCTACGGTGTATACACAAGTGAGTGATTGTATTACCCCAAATCCTTGGAAAACTTCACCCTGATTCTGCTACGCAAAACCGCCACTCTCCAAACTTCAAAGAGGGAAAGATTTTACCATAGCTAAAAGCGAGGGTGAGGTTTTGATTTTTGGGTTCTAGAGTAAATTTGAATGGGAATTTTCCAGATGTTTGTACGCCATAGTTCTAAGAAAGAGGGTAGGGGGTTAGATATTTTTCTTGTAGTCTACTTAACTGAAAATCACTGTAAATTTAACCTTTCACACAAACAACTTGCTTGAGGGTTGCTACAACTGCAACTAAATCTGATTGATTTTCCATCACTTGGTCTATCGGCTTATAAGCGCTGGGAATTTCATCTAACACACCCTCATCTTTGCGGCACTCTACACCATTAGTTTGCTCAATCAAATCATCAAGTGTATAAAGGTTTTTTGCTTTATTTCTAGACATTAAACGTCCTGCACCATGACTACAGGAGCAAAAGCTCTGAGCATTACCCTTACCCTTAACGATGAAGGACTTTGCCCCCATTGAACCAGGGATAATCCCATAGTCTTCAGTCTGGGCGCGGACTGCACCCTTACGAGTAACATAAACATCCTCGTCAAAATGCACTTCTTTTTCGGCATAATTGTGATGACAATTTACCTGCAATAAAGGTTTAGTTGCTTTTCCACCTGCCAGATGCTTCTCAACTATGTGCTTAAATCGAGCCATCATCACATCGCGGTTGACACGCGCATAGTTTTGTGTCCACTGCAAATCGTGCCAGTATGCTTGGAATTCTGGCGTACCAGCGACAAAGTGAGCCAAATCAGGGTCAGGCAATTTATTACCTGCCATCTTTGCTAATTCCCTGGCTGTATGAATATGACACTGAGCTAGTTTATTGCCGATGTTGCGCGAACCAGAATGCAACATCAGCCAAACTTGATTCTCTGTATCGAGGCACACTTCAATAAAGTGATTTCCTCCACCGAGAGAACCCATCTGTTTCATTGCTTTACTTTGTAGGTCTTGCACGCCGCGATGCAAGTCTTTAAAATCATCCCAGCGTTCCCAGTTAGTAACAAATTTTTCAACGTCTTTGTTTTCGTTGAATCCAGTAGGAATTGCTGCTTCAATATCCAGGCGGATTTTCTTCAGTTTCCCTTCCAGCTGTTCAGCGGTAAATGATGTTTTGATAGCGCTCATCCCACAACCAATATCCACACCGACAGCAGCTGGTATAATTGCCTCTTTAGTTGCAATTACAGAACCCACTAAGGCACCTTTTCCTAAGTGAACATCTGGCATTAAGGCCACATGCTTAAACACAAATGGTAGCGATGCCACATTCTTTGCCATCTTAGTTTCTTCTGGGCCCAAAGAGTGATTTGCCCAAGATAAGACGGGTGCTGGTGTGGTAATTTCTAACTTTTCGTAGGGCATAATTGTTTCTATTTTGAATTTTAGATTTTGGATTTGGTATAGGGCACTAATAATTTGTCTAGTACTTTTTCAGTATTTATAGTAAGGACTTTAGCGCTTACTACAAACTTGCTTCCCCATCAATTTAAACTTGACATATTACTAGTTAGTTGTAGCAATTTAAATGTTTATTGTCTTTCATTTGACTCGCTCAGTTTTCGTGAAGCTGAAGAACTACTTTTAGGGAGTAGCATAATTATACTACAATGGTAACTTAATGTATTACAAACGTCAAGGTGATACCACAGAGAGAAAGCACATGTCTCCCAAATGTATTAAAATTTGTAAATAAAATCACTCTAGTTAAATAGCCCCTTAGAGTTCTGACACAATATGGCAGTGCGTCAAGATACAATCTGGGAACGTTTTTTATCCCCTGTAGTGCGTCTTTTCATTGATGAGGAAGGGTTGCGGCGTTATGCTGATAGTATTGACTGGGACAAAGAGAGCGATCGCTTGCGACGAGATGATGTCATAATCCCCCCATACTACATTAGCCAAAACTTTCACGGGATTACAGGTGGATATCTCAACTACGGTGCAGCGGTTACTTACGATCCTATTACCCAATATGTTCTGCCGCCTAATGAAACTATTGTACGTCAAGCTTTAATTGATGCCATCAAAGTACAACCACGACGCATACTCGATTTAGGCTGCGGTACAGGTTCCACTACTTTAATGTTAAAGCAGGCTTTCCCCCAAGCGGAAGTCATTGGTTTGGACTTATCACCCTATATGCTGGTAAGGGCAGAAGACAAAGCTAGAATTGCTGGTTTAGACATACTTTGGCGACATGGGAATGCTGAAAAAACAAGTTTCAGTGACGCTGGGTTTGATTTAGTAACAGCTTCTTTATTATTTCACGAAACACCAAGTGCAGTATCTCTAGCAATTTTGCGGGAAAGCTTCCGGTTGTTGGTAGCTGGAGGACAAGTGTTAATTCTAGATGGTAATCAGAAGACGCTACGTCAGTTAGATTGGATCAATGATATTTTTGAGGAACCGTATATTCGTGAGTATGCTGCTGGGAGTTTAGATGCAAGTATGAGTGCAGCGGGGTTTGAAGCTGTGCGAACTCAGGATGTATGGTGGATAAATCAGGTAACTAGCGGCGTGAAACCGATACCCGCCGAAGATGCAACTACCCAAAAAAATGTCACACGGAACGTACCAACATCAATAGATAATAATGATTTGGAGGGACTTGGGTCTCCAGCGTTTGGCATAATGGCATGAGTTTAAAGGCAGTTCTCTTTGATTTTAATGGTGTCATCATTAATGATGAGCCAATGCACTTACAACTGATAGATGAGATTCTCGTTCAAGAAAATCTCCAACCTCAAACGGTTGACGAGCGTCAAGCTTCTTTAGGACGCAATGATCGCGCTTGTTTTCAGCAACTACTCACTAATCGTGGTAGGGTAGGCAATGAAAACTATTTAACTCAGTTGCTGCACCGCAAAGCAGAAGCCTATGTGGTGGAACTAGAGAAAATAGAGAAACTGCCTTTATATCCAGGCGTAGAAGACTTGATATTTCAGGTGCGATCGCAGAATCTAAAACTAGGTTTAGTCAGCGGCGCTATTCGCAAAGAAATAGAATTAGTACTCAATCGTGCTAAAATAGCCGAACATTTTCAAATTATCATCGCGGGTGATGACATCACTACTAGTAAACCAGAACCTGATGGTTATCTACTGGCAGTAAAACACCTGAATAAAGAATATCCGCAATTGAATCTTCAACCACAAGAGTGTTTAGCAATTGAAGATACCCCAGCAGGTATCGAAGCGGCGAAGCGATCGCACATGCAAGTTGTTGGTGTAGCGAATACTTACCCATTCCATATGCTTCAGCGCTGCTGCAACTGGACAGTTGATTATCTGAGTGATTTGGAACTCGAACGCGTGCAGGAAGTTTATTCCCAAAAAGAGTTTCAGCCCACAGTAACTGAATGTTAGAATACTCTATGGTGATAATGTATTGAGTTAATTAGTATATTTCTCATAACTCAGTACTGACTAAGGGGAATTAGCTCAGTTGGTAGAGCGCTGCGATCGCACCGCAGAGGTCATCGGTTCAAATCCGTTATTCTCCATTTTTCCATATTTATAAATTAAAAATTGCGCCATTTTTCGCCAACCATTCTTTTCTATCCATCCAATCAGGTAAGATTCGCTCTACCCTGTCCCAAAAATCACTATTGTGATTGGGTTGAACTAAGTGAACCATTTCATGGACTACCACATATTCAATCATCGCAGTAGGAAGCAAAGCAACACGCCAGTGGAAATAAATATCACCTTTTGGGTTACATGAACCCCAACGATTACCGAGTTCGCGTACTTGTATAGAGGTCGGTTCTTTGCCGATTCTGCTAGTAAATGATGTGATAATTGATTCTAAATGCTGCAAAATATGTCCGCGATACCACTGAATAAATAAGTCTCGACCTTGGTTTTGATGCGATAGCGTTCGCTCTGCGGAAGCGCTACTGCTTTCAGCAGATCGCAAAAGTTCAAAGCGTCCTTGGTAAAGTCTAAGAGGGTTGTCTGCGCTGTCTACTAATTTCAGGCGATAACTGCGTCCTAAATAGTGGAAGCCTTCACCAGGTAAATAAGTTTTTTGTTCAGTTGGCTGTTTGATAGCTTCTTTTTTCAGCAATTTGCTGTAAATCCAGAAGCGGCGTTGTTCGATAATTTGTCCGAGTTTTTCTACAGGGACTTGAGGTGGTGTTGTTAAAACTAGTTTACCGTCGCGTTCGATGGTAATTTCAACTGTGCGACGACGGGGACTTTCGCGCAGTTCAAAGGAGAGTTCTCCAACGTTAATGGTTTTCATCCAATACGCTTGGGTTAACGATTGTTGGTGGAAATTCGATGTGCGTAGAGACGTTGCATTGCAACGTCTTTACAGAAGTTATCGGTCGCGCAGATTGTCTTAAGTGAACCGTATTGGGTTTTCATCGCCCTCGATTTGCATCGTGTCGTTCGGCTAATTGTGTGATTTGGTCTGCTAAACTATCCAGTTTACTATCTGGGAAGACATTTAAATCTTCTAACTTCAGCCAGATATTTTTGCTGAGGTTTTCTCTGGCTACCAAATCGCTCCAGAAGCCGATTACATAACTTTGGTTGTAGATAAAGTCTACCAGTTCGGTGGTAAAGGTTTGTAGTTGGGTGGAAATTTCGGGTGTTGGTGAGTCTAGCGTATCTATGAGAGCATTGAAGAAGGGGCGAATTCGGGCTGATGGTTGATTTTCGCTGACTTCGGTTTGTTCGGCTCGGACTTTCTGCGCTAGGTTTAAAAATTCTGTGGCGATCGCATTCCAATCTGCGCCCAAACGTTGTAAAATTTCTTCTAGTTTGTCGCTGAGGTTGCGGTAATAAACTGGGTCATCGTCTAGATGGGTGCGGATGTGGTAGCGGATGGCGTGTTCCATTTCAGCCGCACGAGTTTGGACAGAACGTCTTTGTTGTACTCGTTGCTCAAAGTCGAAGTCTAAAATATTGACTGGTAGAACTTTGAGGTTAATCCCTTGAGATTGGATGTGTTCGTCTATTAAAGCTTGAACTTTTTCTTTAGCGTCTTCTGGGCGTTCATCTCGGAAAATATCATCGACTAATTTCTTTAATTCTCCCAATTTTTTCGCATCTTTGAGGTAGCGCAAAGCTTGGGGACGAGGTAAAAAAGCATCCATTGCTTGGAGAAACTCCCGCAGCAGTTGATAAAATTCTGCACGCGATCGCTCATCATGATTTAGGATATTTACACAAGCTTCTTTGTCATCGTAAATATTTAAGTTGCGTTCTTGCCAAAAGTTCATTACCCGGTGGTGGGCTTCATCTAATTTGGGTAGTTCTTCTTGGATATCAAACCAAGCACCATCGACATCTTCTTGATCGTAGACACTCATCGCGGTGGCGATGTCGATACCGTAATAGTCTACAATTAAACCGTAGTCTTTACCTTCGGCGGTGCGGTTGGTACGAGCGATCGCTTGTAATAAATCATGTTCTACTAAGCTGCGGTCTACATATAGTACTTGTTCTAAAGGTGCGTCGAAGCCTACGAGTAGTTTATTATTCACTATTAAAAAAGCTAAACCGTCTTCATCTAAGTTTTTCCAGAAGCGGTTTTTGTAGGTGGTGTGGTTATTTTCATCCGTCCATTGTTTCCAGGCTTGGGGGTCTTGTTTGCTGTTAGCGGAGATAATCGCCGCAAATTCCAGGCGCTTGATGGTATCTAGGTAAGGATAAGCTTGTACCAAGGTGCGGTATGCGGCTGGTGCGGATTCTAATGTCAGAGTTTGCAGAATAACGGCTTTTGATTCTAATTCTTGAATAAGTTCGGCTTTAGCTGCGGTAAGATATTCCTGGTACAAAACGCAAGCTTCGCGATCGCTTGCTGCTACCTGAGCTTTAAATTTACCCTGCATGATCCGGGTGACATAATGGCGTAAAATATGCCTAGCCTTGTCCTTCATCAGTTCTTTAGCGTTAAGGACGTTCCTTTTTCCGGCGTATTTGGATTTAATCGCTGCTTGTTCTTCTGCGGTATAGTCTTGAAATAGCACCTCAAAAAGTTGGTCTAGGGTAGTAGCTCCTTTGACTGCTCCCATTGTTTCCAGCCCTTCGTAGAAAATGGGAACGGTAACTTTATCTTTTTGGGAATCCCGAATACTGTAGATATCAATATAAGGATTTTCGTCATGGGCAAAGATGTCTTTTGTTTTCTTTTTCTTTGCTGAGATGATGGGAGTTCCTGTAAAACCAATTTTGGCGCAGTTGGGTAAAGCTTTGGAAAGGTAAGCGTGAAGCGTGTTGCTGTGGGAGCGGTGAGCTTCATCGATTAATAGTAAAATGTTTTCTGAGGGATTGAGGGCATTGTTTAACTCATCAATATCAGCGTATTCTTTCGCCTCATTAATTTTGTTAAATTTCTGCACCATCCCAAAAACAATACCCGGCCCTGTTTGTCGCAGTTTCTTCGCTAAATCTTTGATGCTTTGGGCTACTTGCAAAGTTTGACCGGAAAGGGTTGCAGTTTCTGATAGTTGGTCTTCTAAATCTGTGCGATCGGTAACGATGACGGCTTTAAACTGTTGAAGTTGGGGAATTGTCCGCAGTTTGCGGAGGATAAAAACCATATCCAAGCTTTTCCCAGAGCCTTGATAGTGCCAGATAATACCGCCGCGCTGGTCTTGGCTACCGTGTTGTGTTTTAGTTTTTCCGTGTAACAAGCGTTCCACGGCTTTGGATACGCCACGAAATTGTTGATAGCGCGGGACTATTTTGATGCGACGGTTGTGTTTAGTTGTGAACAGAATGTAGTGGCGCAGGATATCCAGCAAATTCGCAGGGTGAAGCATCCCAGCGATGAGTTGCTGACGGCGATTAAGCCCCGATATATCAATTAAATCTTCTAACTTTTCGCCCGAACGACTGGAAGTCGCGGCTAAAGAAACAAAGTCCGCCTGCGCGGACTCAGGAAAAAACAAGGGTTTTGTAGCCTGTGGAGACAGGCTTTGTTCGTGTAGCCGCGATTTTAATCGTCGGGTACTTGAGATTAATTCCTCTTCGGGAAGGGTAGGGTTTGTGATGTCTAAAACCTGGGCTATGAAGCTGGAATCAAAGGGGCTGGTATCTTTCCATTCGAGATAATGCTTGGGTTGACTCCCTACCGTACCCACGACAGCCCGCCCGGATGTGCAGGAAATCATCAATTGGTTGTAGTGAAATAAGCGCTCAATTCCTTCTGGTAGCTGGCTCTGGCGTTGGTTGGAGTAAATTAGCAAGTCTTCAATCCCAGAGTTAAGCATATCTGCACCTGGGGCTTTGCATTCGATGACGACGAGGGGGATACCGTTGACAAACAAAATTATATCGGGGCGGTAGTGACCTTTGGGGCCTTTTACTCCCGGTGGGTCGATGCGAAATTGGCTGATGGCGAGAAAGTCGTTACGTTCCGGGTGGTCGAAGTCTATCAGGTTGATGGTAGTTTGCTTACCTGTGAGTCCTTCGACTTTCACGCCTGTGAGGAGAAGTTTTGTCAGGGTTTCGTTTTTCTCCATCAGTTTACCGGGGCCGAGGTTTTGCAGTTGGCTGATGGCTTGGTTGATGCGGCGTTCGTCTAGCCAGGGTTTTCCGTTGGGGTCGAGGTTGATTTCTCGCAGTTGGCGCTGGAGTCGGGGAATTAGGAGAACTTCGTGGTAATTGTCCCGTTGTTCGGGGGTTGTTGCTAAATGGTTGGCTTTGATGTGTTCCCAGCCTAAACCGCCGGGAAGTTGTCGCATTTTTTGGAGTTGTTTGATTGTGGGTAGTTCTGTAGATGTGTATTCAAGTCCCGACATTTTGCGCCCCCTGTGGCGGAAATTCTACGTCTTCGTACAGCAGCGATAGGAAATTTAAGCTCAATACAAACTAACTCGATTTCGTCGGCGTTGGTATAAGAAGGCGTAAATATTTTTTTTCTCGCGCAAAGGCGCAAAGGCGCAAAGAAGAACGCGAAAAGAATGACTTTTGCAAGAAGTCTATTGCTTTTTCTCCCGGCTTTTGTTGTATTTTATATTCTTCTCCTTTGTTAGTTAAATTTTGACGCGCACTCGTCCGGTTAATAGGTCTGACATTAAGCCTTTTTTTAAGAGTTTGAGTTTTTCTCGACGCACTTCTTGTTTACAAATATGTGCCTCTTGTGTATCAAGAATCGCAGCAATTTTGTCTTGCTCAATTTTATCTTGCGGGATTATAATTTTCAATTTTCTAAGCTGTTGCAGTGTAATTTCTGCAAAAGTTGTTCCTTTAACTACTGAAATAATTTGTTGCTTTACAAGCTCTGACATAAACGACCAAAGTAGGAAATGGGTATTAACATCTTCACGCGGCGAAATGCGAGCCGTTCCTTGTGTTAAGTTGGCTCCATCTAATTCTGGGGGAACTTCCAATACTTTTCCTACCGTAGCTCGAATTGCACAGACAAGTTCCCCTGTTCTGACTGTAGACCTACCGTACAAAGCGGCAATCCTTGGAGAGGTTCTTAACAAGTTTTCAATCTTCAAATGGTTTCCTGTCATGTCTCCAGTACGTATATAAGGAACACCATTGGCTATATGAGGGCCAGCCTGGACGATTCCATATGTAATTAGTGCATTAGGTTTAACACAATCCTCAAGACTGTATAAATCCCAATCTTTCGGAATTATCCCCAAGGCCGATCGCTTAAACAATTCAGGGTTACGTGTATAATCTCTCAGTTCGCCATGTTCGTCAATACCGCGTGTGAGGAGGTCGTGCAGCAATCCGGCTTTAGCTTTTTTGAGTTTTGTGATATGAGTATCGGTAAGTGCGATCGCTTTATCAATCGCGTCGAGAATTTCAGCAATCTTTTGCTGTTCAGGTAAAGATGGTAAAGGTATTGAAAAATCTTTTAGATCCGCTTGGAAAAGGTGAGGAACACCAAGACCTCCTTTCATCCTCACTATTTCATCTTGGAAACTTTGACCTTGTATGTAGAAGTATAGGTATAACCCATAAAGGTTTTCTTTAGGACGAATTACTGCAATAGAACTGTTAACTGTGGTAGGCGCTGGCAAATGTCTAACAATATTTACAATACCCAAGGTTGAGCCATCTTTCACTAATAAAACATCGCCAGATTGCAACATTATTTCTGGTGATTCTAAATAGCGACGCTCAGAGATATAGTTGACGTTATTGAAGTCAATTTGATATCCCTTTAGGTTTGGAGTAGCAAGAAAGATAAACCCCACATCTACATATTCATCTGCTTTTAAACCTTTCCAGCCTAAACGAGCTTTTATAGAGGCTTTGTTGCCTAACTGAGTATAATGCCAACCGTCCGGCAAAGATTCCGTATAGCTAAACATAACCCAACCCCTTCAACAACTCACTCAACTGTAAATTAACCTCCTCCTCTTCCTTCTCAATTTCCGCCAACGTCACCCGATACTTATCCCACCAATTTTCTACCGCAGCAATTACCATCTGACGGTGTTCACTCACATATCTCTCCAACTGCATCAACAAATCCGCCTTAAACAAATCCAACACCAACCCCTGCGCTTTCTCCTCACTCAAACCTGCACTCGCTGCTTCCAACTCTTTTACAAGCAACCCTTTCAACTCCCGCACAGCCTTACGTGCTTCCTTCAACCTTTCCAAAATCTCCTTATAAGGTTGCAACTGCACCTCAATCTCGGCAATTTCCTGCTCTTTTGGTATCACCATTGATTGCAGATTAGCCAATTCCTCTTCTAAATCAGTCGTATCATTCCCCTGCTTTTTCTCATACTTAATAGACCCCTTCTTGCGGTCAGTTCCCAGCAATTCCTTCAGCCGTTTTTGACCATCCTTAATTGAATATTTCAATTCCTTCAGTTGTTCTTCTAATTGCTTGACAAAATTCACAGCTTCCCCCTCTTCCGACGCTTCCCCTTCCTCCCCTTGTTCAAAAGCTTCCTTCTCCTGTTCCAAAGTAGCAACATCCGCCTCAGCATCTTCCAACTGTTGCAAATACTGGGGAACCAGCGCCGGGACAATTTTGTGACTCAAACCGTCAAACTTATTACCAGATTGCTTACTTTCCGTATCTTCCAAAGCATCCCGAATTGTATCCACCCACGAATCAATCAAACCTTTAAAACCCAAATTCGCTAAACGTTTCAAATCCGCAGAAACCTCATAAGCATCTTCCCACCAGCTAGCAATAACTCCCATAGTCTTAAACCTATCTAACAAACCAATGGGACGCACCGCCGCCTCAAAGGTCTGTAAAAATTCTGCCCGTAGCTTCATCAACTGCTTGTTTTTAGGCAAATCAATTAAACGCTGTTGATGTTGCAGCCACCAATTGAGAGTAACTTGCCGCAGTTTCTCCTCCTGTTGGACAATCCCGGCATCTGTTTCAATGCGCTGCTTAATTTGGGCGCGTTCGGTTAACGTCGGCTGAAAATCTAAATATTCTTCCATATTTATTAATTCGTAATCAATTCAAGTTGTAGGGTGTGTTGTCGCGTAGCGCAACGCACCGAAAACCGTGAATGGTGCGTTACGGAAGCCGTAACCTACAAAGTTTTTATTATGCCAATGCATCACCTTGTTATGTCAATGCATCTGCTTGTTATGTCAATACGTCGCCTTGTTATGCCAATGCATCGCCCCGTTATGCCAATGCGTCGCCCCGTTATGCCAATACATCGCCTTGTTATGCCAATACATCGCCCTGTTATGCCAATACATCGCCCTGTTATGCCAATGCATCGCCTTGTTATGCCAATGCATCGCCTCGTTATGCCAATTCAATTAATGATTGCAACAAATCCTTTGGTAGAGAGAGAGACGTTGCATTGCAACGTCTCTACAATGATTTATCTGTTGCATTCTTTTTTCAAAATAGTATTATGCCAATACATGGGCTTGATTTGCATCCATGTTTTTAGACTTGCGGATTCATCCGTAGAGTAATTACGAATTACGTACAGCTAACGCATCTGGAAGCACTATTACGAATTACGAATTAGCAACCCTTGGTTGCAATAAAGTCATCGGGTCAAAACCGTGGCTAGTAAACAATTCTTGCTTTGCATCCACCTCAGACTTTGGTACGCCACCCAAAAGATGCGATCGCACATCTTGAGGTTCTGGCGGTGGGGTATTATCAGCATAGCGGCGAATATTGCAGTTATATTCGTAGTCAGCCAATTGTTGTTGAGTCACCACCGCCGCATAACCAGGAATCCCAGGATAATCGGCATTAGTTGTAAAATCTTCATAAGCTGAGACAATTTTTTCTATATGTTCAGGACGCAAAGAATTTTGAGCGCGTCCCGCCTGAAATTCCGCATCAGCGTTGATAAATAACACCTTACCTTGAGTCGCTTTTGGTTTCGCCCCTCTGGGACGCATCACCAAAATACACGCCGGAATCCCCGTACCATAAAATAATTGTGGTGGTAAGCCAATCACCGCCTCTAAATTATCTTCTTCAATAAATAACTGACGGATTTTCTTTTCTTCTCCACCGCGAAACAGCACCCCATGCGGCATAACTGTCGCCATAATCCCATCTTGTTTTAACACCGCCAGCATGTGCTGGGCAAACATCAAATCAGCTTTTCCACTCGTAGCACAGAAAACGCGAAATCTGTCAAGAAACTCCATCGGGTTATCTTTATTACCCCGGCTGTAGTTTTGCGAAAACGGTGGATTACTCAGTATTCGGTCATAATGCTTTAAATTCCCGCCGTCTTTAATTGGAACCATCAAGGTATCGTCGTTCTGAAGCACAGCATTAGGAATTCCATGCAGCAATAAATTCATCTTACAAATAGCCCAAACCCCCCCGTTATTGTCTTGTCCGTAGAGCCTCAAATTACGGGAATTTCCACCATGTTCTTCAATGTGCTGCTTAGATAAAATCAACATCCCACCTGAACCGACACAGGGGTCATAAACCTCCATCTTTTGTTGAGGGTTGACAATTCGCACCATCAACTTCACCACCCCACGGGGAGTATAAAATTCACCGCCCTTTTTCCCAGCAGAGTCAGCAAAGAAATAAATTAAATACTCATACGCCGCACCCAACAAATCGGGAAATTCTAAATCTTCATTACGTAGCGATCGCCTGTCAAAATGTTCTATCATTTGGCGTAATTGCAAATCGCTTAACGTACTTTTGCCCCCCACCTGCTTATTAAAATCAATATGCTCAAAAACATCCCGCAACACCGCTGGATTAGCATCAGCAAGTTTGTGTAGGGCAGTATTAAGTTTATTACCTATCTGTTGATGGAAGGTGTTTACTATAGTACTCCAACGAGATTCTACTGGTACAAATAACGTATAAGCTTCTGTATTAGTTGGAACGTAGCGGTTAGCGTTGTTCGCCCTTTCCTTAGCGGCTTCCTCACTCTCCCCTTTATCCATAAACTCCCTGACAATTTGCTGATAGCGCCCATCAAACACATCAGCAGCCCGCTTCAAAAACAGCATCCCAAAGATAAATTCCTTATATTCAGAAGCGTCCATCTTCCCGCGCAAAATATCAGCAGCCGCAAATAAGTGACGTTCCAGCTTCGGAAGGGTGAGTTTTGCCATAACAATATAATCCCCAGTTTTTCATAATTAGGAATTTACCTTTACTTCAAATGTGTTAAGGGAGCATCCACTTTTGGAAGAAATATCAGGAGAAAAGGAAATCGCATCTATACAAACTAAACCCGCCTCCGCAGGTTTCTCTTAGAGGATGTTTGAAAAGTTTTGGGCGAATATAATTCGCTACTACACAAACAAAGTCCGCCTGCGCGGACTAACGCAAAAGCAAGGGTTTGAAACCCACGCAGGTGGGTTTTGTCTGTGTAGCCGCGACTTCTAGTCGCTAGGGTAAGTAATAAATTAGACTTTTAAAACAACCTCTTAGTCCGCCTCCGCGGACTTCGTTTGTGTAGCCCCAGACTTCTAGTCTGAGGGCGATTCGCCAAAACCGGATACTCCCTGTGTTAACGCTAATTTACAGCAAGTATAAAAAAAGTCAAGCCTTTACCACTTTACCATACTCCTAAAGTGCTACTACATTTTTTACATTTTTCAGACCATGTAGGACTGATTTTCTGAGTTAGCCGTTAATAATTTTTTCCACAAGAACGGAAATATCTGGAAATGCAAGTGGTTGAATTGTTCCCGCAGTCAGTGTGAGCTTTGCGGCGTACTCTCCGTCCAAAGGTTCTCGAAACACCACTAGGTATAGCTTTTTAAGATTCACAACCCAGTATTCTGGGATACCGACTTCTGCGTATATTTTGCTTTTTGTCTCTAAATCTTTCTCTAAACTGGAGTTAGCATACTCAATCAGCCAGAAGATATTTTCTGGATAGGGATGATGTTCTCGATAAGAGCGCCCCAAGCGTTGGACAATGGCAATATCTGGTTCTGGTTCCGAGTCATTGGGCAAGGTGATAGGCTTGGCTTGACGTAATGTGGCACGCTTGCCTAATAATTCCGTTAGATACTCCGCCGCTTCATGACTAGAATAAGCATGAGGTTCCCCTTCCGGCGACATCTCTACTATTTCTCCCTTGAGCAGTTCAACTTGGCGATCGCTTAAAATGCCACCGACAATCATGCGATGATATTCGTCAATCGTCCATTTGGCAGCGATAACGGTCATGGCGATTGATTCCTCCCAATGATTCATTTTATTTTCCCATGTTATTGAGAAAAGCCTAAAACGATCAATTTTCGTTAATGCACATGATCATACATTTGTACAGTGCGTAAGTCCGATAAATGTATCTGGCTTGATATGAAAAAAAGGAGCCTAATTCAGGCTCCTTAATCAAAAACTAGTAATGTAATTGTGACTACTTAACAGTCACCTTACCGCCGGCTTCTTCGATGCGTTTCTTAGCATCTTCAGCAGCATCCTTAGCAATACCTTCTTTAACTGCCTTGGGCGCAGCTTCCACCAAGTCTTTGGCTTCTTTTAGACCCAAACCGGTCAATTCCCGGACAATCTTCAGCACGGCAATCTTCTTATCAGCTGGGACTGATTCGAGAATCACTTCAAACTCGGTTTGTTCAACAGCTTCTTCAGCCGGAGCAGCAGCACCACCAGGAGCCATCATCATCATGCCACCAGCTGGCGCAGCAGCACTTACGCCAAAGGCTTCTTCAATTTGCTTGACTAACTCAGAAGCTTCCAGCAAAGACAGAGTTTTTAGTTGTTCTAAAATTTGATCGGTTGTAGCAGACATTGATATAACTCCTGTAATTTTGATTATTTATTTGTCATGAGTCATTGGTCTTTAACTATAGACTCTTGACCGATGAACCATGAAGTCTATTCAGCAGCGGTTTCGGTGCTACTCTCTTGTACAGCAGCGGTTTCGGTGCTACCACCACTTTGTTCTTGGTCGGCCACAGCCTGCAAAGCCCGAGCCAGTGAACCAGGAACTTCGTTGATACCCACAGCAATCTTGGTAGCCAAAGCATTGATAGCTCCAGCAATTTGTGCTATCAGTTGTTCCTTGGACGGCAAATCTCCCAGAGCTTTCACATCTGGTTCTTTGAGCAGGCGACCTTCCATGACGCCGCCACGAAGTTCTGTCTTCTTGCTGACTTTCTGGAATTCTTGGTATGCCTTAATCGCAGATGAGAAATCTTCTTTGACCAGCAAAAAGGCGGAAGCACCTGTGAGCAACTCCGTCAATGGCTGCCATTTTTCTTGATCTTGAATGGCAATACCCATTAGGGTGTTCTTAGTGACCTTGCATACAGTGCCAGTTGGACGCAGCCGCCGCCGTAAGTCAGTGATTTCAGAAACAGTTAGTCCCTGGTAGTCAATCACCAGCGCTAGAGTTGACCCGCTTAAAGTTTCTTTAAGGTCAGCTACTATCTCTTTTTTATTTTCTAGTGTTCTACCCATGCTTGTTTCACCTCCTTAAAACCATCCTCCATATTTGTGTGTCTTTTTCTGACGAACCCAAAACAATAAACCCCAGCTATCTTAGCCGGGGTTTAATAGTAAGACTCTTCATGCTGTAGTTATCACACCTTTGGGGGTGGCACTTCAAACAATTAGAACTTCAACCTCGGCAGGATATTAAGCTATTGGCACCTGCTGTCTTTGGCTTGCCTATTTAGTTTTGCCTTCTGTCTTTTGACTTTACAATAGCTAATGACTCAAATTAGGCGTTTTCGTTCAGTTTCAAGTCTCGTAAAGCGCTGATATCGACTTTAATCGATGGCCCCATAGTGGCAGAAACGTAAAATGTCCGCCAATAACGACCTTTAGCTCCTGAAGGACGGTTACGGTCAATCGTCTCTTGCAATGCCTTCAAGTTTATTAACAAATCTTCAGGCGTGAAAGTTGCCTTACCAAACATAACATGGACAATACCAGTTCGATCGGCTCGGAACTCTAATTTACCAGCTTTGAATTCTGCGATCGCACTTGCTATGTCAAATGTCACGGTTCCACCCTTGGGCGATGGCATCAAACCACGAGGCCCAAGTAACTTACCAAGCTTCGCCACCTGTGGCATCACATCCGGTGTGGCAATCAGCTTATCAAAGTCCATCCTGCCTTTTTGAATTTCGTCAATTAGTTCTTCTGAGCCTACTATATCAGCGCCAGCATTGCTTGCTTCGTTGACCTTTTCGCCTCTAGCAATTACCGCCACCCGGACTATTTGTCCTGTACCTTTCGGTAGAGCTACAGTCGTCCGCAACTGTTGGTCTGTATATTTCGGGTCAATTCCTAGCCGGATATGCGCTTCAGCGGCTTCCGGAAATTTTGCTGTCGCCGTGTCTTTTAACATGGCTAAAGCATCTAGGGGTTCATAGTCCCTATCTTCTACTTTGTCTTGCAGCGCCTGCAAGCGGCGCGATATTTTTTTTCCCATTTTCTTCTCCTGGGGTAATTCCGAAGCTTCGCCTCTCCCCCGATAATTTTAGTTATGAGTGCTGAGTATTTTTTTATTTGACTCTTGACTCTTGTACAGACGCGATTAATCGCGTCTCTACCCTTGACTTTTGACTAATCCGCGATTCCTACACCCATATTCTTGGCTGTCCCCGCCACAATCTTCATTGCCGCTTCTATGTCATTGGCATTGAGATCAGGCAGTTTTGTTTGGGCTATTTCTTGCAATTGTGCTTTTGTAATTGACCCAACCTTCTTTTTGTTGGGTTCATTTGAGCCTTTTTCAATTTTCGCTGCTTTGCGAATTAGCACTGATGCTGGTGGCGTCTTGAGAACAAATGTAAAACTCCGATCTTCAAAAACCGAAATTTCTACAGGAATCACCATCCCAGCTTGGTCTGCTGTTTTGGCATTGTACTCTTTGCAGAACATCATGATATTAACGCCATGTTGACCCAATGCGGGACCAACTGGCGGTGCTGGGTTGGCTTTTCCAGCATTCAGGGCCAATTTAATGACCGCTACGATTTTCTTCGCCATTTGTATTTAACTCTGTTTCTCTACCTGATTAAATTCCAATTCTACTGGTGTATCCCTGCCAAAAATCGAGAGCAAAGCTTTGAGCTTACTCCGCTCTGGAGAGACTTCAATCACCTCACCTTCAAAGTCTTTAAACGGACCAGAAAGCACGATTATTTTATCACCAGTAGCCATGTCAATTTTGACAACTGGTTCCTGTTCGCTGGTTTGCTTGAATATGCGTTCTACTTCTGAGGGTCCCAAAGGTATTGGGTTGACATGTCCGCGACCCTTACCAGTGCCACGTTTTTGTTCCGAACCCACAAAGTTAATTACATGGGAGGTATTTCGTACCACCTGCCAAGTATCATCATCCATCATCATTCGCACCAGCACATAGCCAGGAAAAACTTTTTCTTCTGTATGCTGGCGACTGCCATCTTTACGGATTTTCACCGCTGGCGTTTGCGGAATTTCTACTTGGACAATTTTGTCAGCTACATCAAAAGTTTGAATGCGTTGCTCTAAGTTTGTCTTTACACGCTTTTCACAGCCTGAGGCTACTTGCACTGCATACCAGCGTGCTTCGGTTGACGCTGTTTCTGCCGTTTCTGCTGTTTCCTCTGACTGCATCGTGGAGTTACGTGGTTCGTCTGTTGCGAAACTCATCAGAACACCTGTTTTGCTGCCCAACCAAACAATCCATCGACCAAATATATCAAAGATGCGGAGAGTACTACCATTAACAACACAGCGGCTGATTCGCTTACCACTTGCTTGCGACTGGGCCAAACTACTTTCTCAAGTTCTTCTCTGGTTCCCTGTACAAAGTTGTTAAAGCTAAACCCGTTTGTTGTTTCTGGCAATTCTGCTTCATTTTTTTTGGCCACGGCCGTTTATCCCTCCGTTTTTTATACAGCTATACTCTGCTAATTTTGATCCAGGCTAACAACTTACTGGAAGCAAAAAAGCTGCAAATACAAAAAGTTTTACCCGAAATCATTAACACTAACTGCTATTTTAGCAACTGTGTAATTATTTCGGGCTTTGTTTTTGCTCTTGAGCGCGCCCTGGAGGACTTGAACCCCCGACATCAGGTTTTGGAGACCTGCGTTCTACCAACTGAACTAAGAGCGCACAAGCTGTTTTTGATTCAGTCATTGCGCTGAACTAAGTTTCAGTTTAACGCAATATTTGACTTTTATTTTACCTTGCCTTTTGAAAAGTTCTGATGTCTGACGACAAACCGCTTTCTGCTGAGAGCAGAAGCGTTTACAGATTTTTCGCAATTTGGGTGAAGGAATAAACTAGCGGCAGAAGCCGCTTGAACTTGGAGATTTCTCCTTTGAAAGGCGAATCACAAAGAGCGGTCAAACCGTTGTTTAATTCGGGTTGCCTTGCCCACGCGACCGCGCAGATAATACAGTTTAGCACGCCGGACTTTACCGCGACGTATTACTTTGATGCTGTCAATCCGGGGAGAATGCAACAGAAACACTCGTTCGACGCCAACCCCTTGAAAAACCTTGCGGACTGTAATAGTTTCGTTGATGCCGCCATTGCGTCTAGCGATCACTACTCCTTCATAGGGTTGCACGCGGAATTTCTCGCCTTCCTTGATTTTTACTCCTACTCTTACTGTGTCGCCCACATAAATTTCGGGCAAATTAGATTTTAGGTGTTCTGCTTCAATAGAGCGGATGATCTCTTGAGCGTTCATAGTCTCTCTGTCTAAATTTAAAAAACTCACGATCATCAATCATAGATCTATAACTGCCTGAGAGTCCAGTTATTTGAGGTCGATAAATTTTCTAATATGAGTGCCTTGCAATAGAAAGAATGTTACAAAGAATTGTGCCATAAGTATAAAATTTATGAAATTTAGCGTCGTCATCACTACCTATAATCGCCTCAACTTGCTTAAACGAGCAATTGACTCTGCTCTTAACCAGACGATAAAGTGCGAGGTGGTTGTTGCCGATGATTGTTCATCTGATGATACCCAAACTTATCTCAAAAGCTTAGGGAACAGTGTTGTTTACCATCGAAACGAGGTAAATCAAGGTCATGCAGCAACGGTAAATGCTGGAGTTGCAAAAGCTACAGGCGACTGGATTAAGTTTTTAGATGATGATGACTACCTAGCTCCTAACTGTCTCCAAGAGATGGCAAAAGCGATCGCATTCCGTCCTGATGCTGTCATTTGCTCATGTGTGGCTGCTCAGGTGGATGGTAACGAAGTTGAGATTAGTCGCACTACCCAAGTTGGTCCTGGACTAGCTTTTTATATCCCACAAGCTGATATTCACTACGGTATGCTCCTTGAGCTTTTACCCTTTGGTACGCCTGTGCAAGTGGCTTGTTGTCGTGATGCTTTCTTACAAACTGGTGGTTGGGACTCGACTCTCGATGCTAACTGTGATGATATTGATTCCTGGATTCGTATTGCCAAGTTTGGCGATGCCATTTTCCTCAATCAGTGTCTTACTTATCGCACTATCTGGCCTGGTGCTTATAATCAAAAGTTTTCTTTGCCTCAGCGGTTAGCTACAAATATCTTAATGAAGGAGAAAATTTACGCTTTAGTAGATGAACAACACCGCTCAAAGATTCCTCTGATTCAGGATATAAAAAATTACCTAAAACTCCATTGGATTTTAGTAGCACTGAAGCAAAGAAACATCAATAGCTTTCTGTTGATGATAGATCCGTCTGTACTTTCTCCTTTGGCTTGGAGGCTTGTAGTGAATGCTGTCTTATTACGTCGCCAAGAAAAAAATTCTCTGATTCGCAAATTTGTATTAATTGATTTTTAATTGTCTGAAATAGGGCGTTTTGTGTGTTTGTATAATATTTATTTCTTAAAAATATGCTAGTTGAAAGTAGTGTGTCAAAAACTACTAAAATTGAGCATTTTATTTAACTAAGTATTATGATAAATTGCCTTTAACATATATTAATTTATCATGTATAAACTTAATCCGACAATTTTATTTTAACGTGAGTTCGACGGCTCATGTAGTAACCCCCTAATTAGCGTAAATATTGAAACCTCTAAGAGGTCTTACTACGCAAAACCGTCCCTCTCCGAACCGGAGAGGGACAGACTTAAACTAAAGTTCAAGACAGGGAGAGGTTTGTCGAACTCACGTTAAAAGAAGGATACAACACTAAAGAAAAGAGAATAAATAAAAAATTGACAAATTGCTTAAATCATTTAGGATTGCTAGAGAATCGGACTGTATATTATGAATAAGTCTTTAATGGTTATTAGTTTCAGTAGTAAATTCTACTCACTGTTATCACTGAAAACCTTAATGATTATATTGATTTACGCTCAGTTACTTATCTTGAGTTTTTATACACATTTAAGAAATTATGCGAATAATTCATATTTTGAACCACGTTCAAGAGATAGGTAACGGGATTGTAAATGTGGCTGTGGATCTTGCCTGTCTACAAGCGAAAACTGGTCATCAGGTAGCGGTAGTTTCTGCTGGTGGAGAATACGAGGCATTGCTAGCTGTTTGTGGTGTCAAACACTACCACTTAGACCAGCGCAGGAACCCGATAAATATGATAAAAGTAGCTGGGCATTACCCTGCGATCGCAGCAGAATTTCAGCCAGATATCGTTCATGCCCATATGATGACGGGAATAGTACTAGCACGTCTGCTGAAATTAGGGCATAAGTATGCTTTAGTTTCCACAGTACACAATGAATTTCAGCGTACCAGTTTGTTGATGGGTTTAGCTGACAGAGTAATCGCCGTCAGCAAGGCTGTGCAAGCGTCTATGGTACGACGCGGTATCCCGGAAAATAAGTTACGGGTAGTATGTAATGGGACTCTAGGCAGTCCCCGTACCCGTCAACTACAAGATTATCAACCTTTTGCCTTACAGCGTCCAGCGATCGCTACCGTAGCCGGGATGTATAAACGCAAAGGTATTGCTGAGTTAATTGCTGCCTTTGAGCAAATTGCCTTAGATTTTCCCCAAGCACATCTTTATTTGGTGGGAAATGGCCCTGATAAAGAGCTATTTGAAGCCCAAGCACACGCAACTAATCTAGCAGAACGCATTCATTTTGAAGGCTTCCAACCAGAACCGCAACGCTATCTAATATCGTGTGACATATTTGTACTTGCTTCTCACCGTGACCCTTGTCCCTTAGTACTTTCGGAAGCTAGGGAAGCCGGCGCTGCTATTATTGGCACTCAGGTAGATGGGATTCCTGAAGCCTTGGACTATGGGCAAGCAGGTCTTTTAGTGCCAGCCAAAGATAGTAATGCTTTAGCTGCGGCACTAGTGCAATTACTGAGTAATTCAGATATGTTGCATGAGTGGAAAAATCGGGCAAATCAAAACCTAGAGTGGCTGAATGCTAGCCGCGTCCATCAGGAAACATTGGCAGTATATTGTGAGTTAATTACACAGTGAAAGGCACAGAAATTCCAAATTTCTATGCCTTTCACTGTGTAGCCTAAATTTGCAAGTTACTTCAGTTTACGCTTTAGTTTAAAAGCTACAACTAAGACACCAAAAGCTAATGTACCCAAAATGTCAGTTGGTTCTGGAACGGCATTGTAATAGCTATTCACTTGGATGGGCCCATCTTGATCTGCTGGTAGGGGTAGTGCTGGTGGAATAATTCCACCACCTGGGGATAAATCGGGCTGGCTAGAGAATCGATTGAAAAACACAGCTTGGTTCGGTATTACACCACCACTGTAAGTGATAGTACTGCCATCAACGATAACGTTCTTAAAGATATCTTCTAAGCCATGAATATTAGAGAAACCAATCTTCCCATCTCCATTTACATCTCCCCACTGCACTGACTCGTTAGCAAATGCTGGAGTAGAATCTGGATTACTATACGAAAGCGTTTCTAATTCAAAAACGAGGCTTGCTATATCTCGTCCAGTAGCATTTAGTAAGTTGTTAGCTCTATCTGGAACACCATATTTTATTATTTCTCCAGGGTGTATATCTGGCCCAAGACTTCTAGGGTCTCTCATTTTGATGATGTCTTCATTGACGGTTGTCACAATGGGTTCTACCAAGATGACGGCTCTGGCTGGGGTCAAAGACGAAAAACTAATTCCTGCTGCTCCAAGAACAGACAATGCTATTTTGGTGGCTATTTTAGTCATGTTCTATCCTCTTTATGTGGATTGAAAGAATGTTGTACCTTGTGGATGAAATCAAACAGCAAAGACTCACCTTTCAACTGCTTTCTATCTAGCTAGATGCTTTTGGTTGGGGTGTGCTTACTTAAATTGATACTTGCCCATAAGTTGATTTATAAAGCAATTTTGATAATGCTTTATCAATATAATTAGTAATTTCACGTAATCTTTATCAAAAACCTAAATTAGAACTTATGCATTGACAGATTTGGCAATATGTGAACTTAAAACTAATAGTTCTGCTGCGGTTATGACCCCAAGCCCATCTAGTTTAGGTGTACAGGCATACGATAAAGCGAAATGGGGGAACTGATGAAAAAGAGAATTTATTTTACAACTATTGCAGCGATCGCAGTCTTTGGTGTTGGTCTAGTTACTGCACACAATACAGCTAATCCATTAGCACAAAGCACTGAAATTGTTGAAGGTTTCCCAGTTACAAGAACAGAGGGGAGTATTATTGCACCAAAAGATGTAGAGGATTTAATTGCAAAATCAGATATTATCGCTATGGGAAAACCAACGCAATCGATCACAGAAAGTACACCCTTAATTCAACGTGATTCTGGGGGTTATGTTACTGAAGCGATTTCCCAAACTGAATTTAAAGTACAACGTGTGCTGAAAGGTGCGTCATATTCTGATCCGCTATTGATCGGGCAACAAGCAGCTATAGTTGCAGACAGAAACACCGCTAAAAGTTTCCTTCAGGTATTCGACAATTACCAACCGCTAGTTAAAAATGCGAAATACATTCTTTTCCTTAAGAAAGGTTTGAATGGTAGCTCATTGTATTTTCCTGTAGGGGTTTATTACGGCAAATTTAATATTGATGGCACAGACCAAGCTGAAAATCAAATAGAAAATTCAGATTTCAAGTTGATACAAAAGGACGTGATTGAGAGATTTAAGGATATAGACCAGACGTCAGCTAGTTAATAGACTTCTTGCAAAAGTCGTTATTTTCGCGCTCTTCTTTGCGTCTTTGCGTCTTTGCGTGAGACAAAAAAATATTTATGCAAGAGGTCTAATGATGCTACAAGCTTCAATACGGTTCGGTTAACATGTTTGTTTCCTTCTCCTGAACGCCCGACAGGCTAAAGCCTGCGGCTACATAAACCAAGTCCGCCTGCGCGGACTAAATACCGTTTTATAATGTTTACCCTCTTTTGAAGGGGTCATCACAGGCAAAGAGAAGTCTCTAGACGCTTCTGCGGCTTCCCGCAGGCATCAGAACTTCGGGAGGGATGTTATCCGAACAGTATTGGGGGAGGGGTAGTTTTGCCTTAATCCCGATCAGGGATTCAAATAAATTTCTTCGTAAATCCACGTAACCAGATTAAGACTGGCTTTGCCCAATTACCATCCATAAAATCGTGCAGCATAACGTAAAAACAGGGGATGATAAATAGCGTCAGAACGGTTGCTAAAGACAAACCGGAAAATACTACTACGCCCAAGGGTTGCAGAAATTCTGAGCCTTCCCCAATTCCCAACGCTAGGGGGAACATGCCTAAAACAGTGGTAATGGTGGTCATCAATACTGGGCGTAGACGTTGAGGAGCAGCTTTTAAAATAGCTGTTTTCCGGTCAACCTTTTCCCGTTCGAGAATTTGATTCGCCAATTCCACCATGATGATGGCGTTGTTTACCACAATACCCACCAGCAACACCGCACCGACGATTACTGTTGCGCCAATAGCAGTTTTGGTAATGTAAAGTCCGAAAATACCCCCAGCTAATGCCAGCGGGATTGTAAACATAATTACCAGCGGGTCAATGAGGGAATTGTATTGCACCGCCATCACTACAAAGACTAGAAAGGCAGCTAATCCACCTAATAGTTGCAGTGAGCTTTGTAGTTGCTGATTAGATTCGGCTGCCGAACTAGGTAAGACGGTAATGCCCTCAGGCAAATCTATACTATTTAGTACTGTACTCACCTGTTCTAGAGCGGTACTGAGGTTAGCTCCCTCAGTTAAATTGCCAGCAATCAAGAAAACCTGACGCTGATTAATTCGTTGAACCTCTCCAGGAGCTTGCCCTTCGACAATTTTGGCAACATCGCTCAAGCGGACTTGGCGATTGTTGTCTACAAACAAAGGTAACCTCTCTAATTGAGAAGGTGTTTGCACCGATGTTTCATTCAATTGCACTCGCACATCCACTAAACGGTTGCCGCGTTGTAGCTGAGTTGGTGTACTGCCTTCGAGTGCAGTCTGAATCGTTTCTCCAATACTTGTAGTAGTTAAGCCCAAAGCAGAAACCCGCTCCCAGTCAGGATTAATCTGAATTTCTGGTTGGCGATCGTCTGCATCGGGGCGGAATCTAGCTTGGGTAACTTGTTCTTCCAAGGCTGCTAGTACCTGACGACCAGCTTGTTGTAAAATATTCGCGTCATTTCCCTGAAGAATTACATCAACATCAGCGCCACGTACCGGAGAGTTGCTGAGAATCAAACCTCGCACTTGACCGGGAGAAAGGCGCAGGCGAATTCCTGCTAAATTTAGTTTGTTAAACTCCTGGGTAACCCGTTCTACATAAGCTTCCACATCTGTACCCGATTTCAGGGTAATGGTGCTAGAGCCGCGTAGGGCATTCTCATTGGTAGTGTTTCCGAAAAGGGCACCACCAGATGTTGAGAAAACATACTCTGTTTCTGGCTGTTTGCGGATCAGCTCATCCGTTGCAGCCATGACTTTTCGGTTAGTTTCTAAAGGTGTGCCGGGAGGAAACTGGGCATTGAAGTTGGCTTGTCCAGTATTGATCCGGGGGAGAATTTCTTGGGGAATTTGCGGAGCCATCCACAAACTGCTGCCACCGAAAAGGATAAGAGCGATCGCCACTGTCACAAATCGCCAGCGCAATACCCCAGCTAAAAAACTTCCGTATCCCCTGGTAGAAGCATCAAAGCGGTTATTAAACTCCCGCAAGAGCCAAAATTGGCTTAAACGGCTCGAAAATCGCCATGCCAACATGCGGGAGGCGAGCATCGGGACAACGGTCACGGCAATTAAAATTGAAGCCGCTACGGAAAAGGTGATGGTAAGAATTAACTCGTTGAATAGTAATGCTATGAAGCCGCCAATCAGCAAAAACGGCAAAACTGCCACCAAGTTCGTACTGGTGGAAGCAACTAAAGCTGATTCTACTTCTTGGCTACTTTGTTCCGCCTGAGAAATTAGTTGCTGCGAATTTAAGCGGGTTTTTGTATCTTTGCCGGGAGTCAGACCAGCACCCTCGGCAATGTTTTCTAGCATGACGATGGAGTTATCCACCACAATACCCACGCCCAGCGCCAAACCACCCAAGCTAAAAACGTTGAGGGATAAGCCAAATAACCCCATGAAGATGATAGCGGCGAGGGTTGCCAAGGGGATGGCTAGGACGATGATAAAAGTTTGCCGTAGGGAACCGAGAAATAGGAGGACTGCGATCGCAGCTAGTGCTGTTCCAATCAATCCGGAACTGGTAACATTCGAGATGGAATTGCGGATAAACCGCGACTCATCCAAGGTAGGTGTGAGAACTGTCCCTTCGGGAATTACACTAGATTGCCGGAGTTCTTCTATGCGTTTTTTCACACCCTCGACAACGTTGATAGTGTTAGCATCTGGCTGCTTTTGAATACTGACTTTTACAGCTTGTTGCCCGTTAAGTAGGACGAACACTCGTTGTTGTTCTGAGCCATCAATAACTTCGGCAAAGTCCCGTAAATAGACGCGGCGATTGGGGACTGGGGATTGGGGACTTGTACTGAGTAAAGTTGAATTATTAGTGACTGAGGAGGAAGCAGAAGTAGGGGAGGAGACTTCAAAAGAAAGATTGCTGATTTCATCGGCATTTTGAAAGCGCCCCACGGTACGGGTTAACGGTTCAGAATTCTGCCCCAAAATCCGACCGCCAGAGATATCTACGTTGCGATCTCTGAGTTGATCCAGCACATCGGTCAAACCTACACCTAAAGCTTGCAACCGATCCAAATCAATATTGACTCTAACTTCTTCTTGAACTCCTCCGGATACATCTACCCCCGCCACTCCAGATACAACACTCAGTTCGCGGGCTAGTTCTTCTTCGGCAAAAACGCGCAAATCAACACCTTCTAAGGAGGGTGAAGTTAATGCGACTTCGTAAACGGGTAACTGGGAAGGATCGACTTTGAATAAGCGTGGTTCTTCGATAGTATCTGGTAACGTGCTTCTAGCTCTGTTAAAGGCAGCTGTGGCATCGTTTAATGCTTGGTCAATGTTGCCTCCCGTTTGAAAGAACAGATCCAAACTGACCTGACCCTCACGAGTTTGGGAAAAAATCTGTACCACGCCCTCAGTAGCGGCAAAGGCTTCTTCCAAGGGTCTTGTCACTTCATCAACCGCTACCTCTGGGGAAATGCCAGGTGCTTCTATCCGCACACCAATTCGTGGATAGGTAATTGATGGTAGCAAATCTACTGGTAACTTGAGGACAAAAAATACACCCAAGACTATTACTGCTAGCGTAAGCATGAGTGTGCCGATATGTTGGCGGATTGATATGGCACTAATACTAAATCCGCTGCCGTTCTTTACTTGCTGCATTACTGTCGCTATGCTCCAATTAAAAATGCCAAATTACCGAAGTTCTTAATTTTTTATTTTGAGTTCCCCCTAGGGGCTGACTCCCCTGTTTCTGAAAGAATCGATAAACCTACAGTGGCTCCATCTTTTAAGGGTTGACCACTGCGTACGACGTAACGTTCTCCTGGTTGCAAACCGGATAAAATTTCTACTTGGCCATCAGCCCTTTTTCCTAAGGTGACAGCACGCGCCGCCACTGTTGTCTTGCCTTCTGTGTCTTTCACCACAAATAGTGTTCCAGTTCGTTCTTCTGGCTCTGCTCTATTTGTTGTATTGGGCGCAGGAGAAGTCTGCCCTACATTTGTTTGCGCCTCCCCCGCGCCATTGGATTTATTACCATTTGCTTGTTTCTGAATAGCTGCTTGTGGCACTAGTACTCGCTGTGGTGTCTGGTTTTCAAACTTGACTCGCGCCAGCAGTCCACTACCAATCTTGCTGTCATTGTTGGGAATCACTACCTCTACAGGTATCAAGCGAGCTGTAGCATCCGCAGCTGGGGAAATGCGGGTAACTCTGCCAATTATTGTTTGATTGGGGAAAGCATCTAAACGAACTTGCACAGACTGGCCAACTTGAATTTGTGCCAATTCTAATTCGGAAACTTGTACGACGACTTTGACGCGGTTAAAGTCACCAATTTTTAAGACTTCGCTACCTGCTTGCAGCAGATTACCCGGTTCTGTCACCTTTTCTGTGACTACACCAGTGATCGGAGAGGTGAGCCGAGCGTAAGATCTGCGTTCTTTGGTTTGGGCAACTAATGCCTGTTGGGCAACTACTCTGCCTTGGGCGGCGGCGACGGCTTGCTGTTCTGTCCTGACCTGCTCTTGAGCTGCCCGCAGTGCCTGGGCTGCTGTTTGGGCTTCAGTACGTGCTTGTTGGGCGGTTTGTTCAGCGATCGCACCTTGTTTAACTAGTTGCTGCTGCCGTTGTGAGTCGGCTTGAGCTTGCACAACTTCTAACCGCGCTCGTTCAACGGAGGCACGGGCATTGCTTACCTGATTGCTTGTTCTAGCTACTTCTGATTTGAGGGCTGCTAGTTCGGCTTCTGCTTGCTTTAATTCTGTTAAAAGGATGGTATCGTCTAACTGTCCGACGTTTTGCCCCCGCTTAACTGTGTCTCCGACATCTAGGTTCAAGGCCAAAAGCCGTGCTTCAACTTGCGATCGCAGTGAGACAATCCGAAACGGTGTGGTATTACCCGGATATTCTGGTTGTGTTTCCAGCAAGCCAGTTCGAGCGATCGCCACATCCACAGGCGTTGCACCACCTCTTTGTCCCGTAGCATTAGGACGCTGGGCTTGTGCATCAGCTGCTTCTTTCTGAGATGAGCCACAACTCGCCGTTAGCATTCCAATGCCTAAGAAAAAAGCAATCACTAAAGTAGATTGCGATTTTAAGACACGGGACAACTTGCTTTTACCCTGTTTGTTTCCTGTGTAATCTAACTGGGAATTAATTACCTGCTTTGTCGCTACAGAATTCTGCCTTTTCAGCAATTTATCCGGCTTATTTAAGTCCAAAATCATCTATTTTTTTCTCCTAAAATGGTAACTTTGGGCTAACATAGCCGTTTAATATCCAGTGCTTTTGAGATTCAAAAATCCTTATATTATAAAAACTAGTATTTTTCATAAACAAATTCAAAAAAACTCCCGATACTATACTGCTTACGCAGAGGTTGAGAATTTTTGAATACCAGTCTCAATTATATATTTAGTATACGTATCTTTAGCTTTTCTAAGCTCTTCCTGAAGGTATAAAATTAATAATCACTCAAAAACGAGCCTTTTCATCTTTAATTTCTAGTTTTAGAGGATGTTTGAAAAGTGTTTAACTGTGACTTTAGGCACTTTTCGATCCCCCCTAACCCCCCTTTTTAAGGCTACGGTGTATACACAAGTCTTATTTCCCTTGGGATCTCGGAATTACCCCCCTTAATCCCCCCTTATCAAGGGGGGAAATTAGAAATCCTATTCCCTCCCCTTAACAAGGGGAGGGTTAGGGTGGGGTGATTCGAGGGATTATGATGCAATTCGAGTACTTGTGTATA